>ERZ842401.3511-NODE-3511-length-19387-cov-4.828523_pt1 | contig 19387 bp, 10 predicted proteins | sample MGYA00521270_ERZ842401 | MGnify/ENA primary metagenome ERZ842401 (study PRJEB31892, sample SAMEA3878208) | bioreactor metagenome | biome: Moose rumen | place: Sweden | collected 2011-10 | study: EMG produced TPA metagenomics assembly of the PRJEB12797 data set... | reverse complement strand
GTAAAGACGGCAGAAAACTAATTCGTTGTCCAGCGGGCTATAGTGGGGCAATTAAACTTCCTAGTGGGGTGACAGAAATTGGGGAATATGCTTTTGACAACTGCAGCTTAGTTACATCGATAAAGCTTAATAGGTCTGTTCGAAAGATTGATAATTGGGCATTTGCATGGTGCACCAACTTGACATCTATTACCATTCCTCAACTTACTAAGACCGTTGGTAATTATGCATTTAAGAATTGTGTGAATTTAGCAAAGGTTGAGTTTAACTTTGCTGATGGCAAGGGCGTGACCAAGATTGGAAACTACGCATTTGAGTTTTGCTCATCTCTTAGTGAAGTAATTCTGCCTGACTCACTCAAAACTATCGGCACATATGCTTTCGCTAACTGTGGTAGTTTAAAGCAAATTCAATTGCCTCAAAATATTACCAAAATTAGTAGTGGAACATTTAGAAACAGTGGACTAGAGAGTATTGATTTGCCTACAAATGCAGAATTTACCAACATTCCATTTAATGCTTTTGGTTTTTGTAACAATCTCAAGACAGTTTACATTCCAGCCAATATAAAGACTGTTGGTTCACATGCTTTTTCATGGTGTGATAATCTTTACCTTGTTACATTTGCCACAACTGAAACAGTTTTTGCTAGTACATCATTTAGCAGAACCAGTAAGGCTGTAGATATTTCATTCGCTGTCGACTAAATATATTCCTATGGGTAATCTATTTTAAAACTTGCAATAGAATTGAAAAGAACTCAAAAGTTTTGAGTTCTTTAATGTTTTTATATAAAAAATATGATATAATTAAATGTAAGTTGTGAAATCAACACTTTTATAGTTATTTGTTGTTCATTTTTTGATTTTTATCCTTTATAATGAAACTGACATATCTAAGGAGGTAAAAATGAATACAGACAAAATTTATGCAGAAAAAATTGCAAGCGAATACGCACCCAAAGAGACATCAAAAGTTAAGGCTTTAAAAAGATTAGACAATAAAGCAAAGACACCAGCCAATGTATTTACTTACACTTTTGGGATTATTGCCGCACTCATATTTGGAACAGGAATGTGTCTTTGTATGAATGTTATAGGCAATGGCACTATTCTTATGATGGTTTTGGGAGTTATCATTGGTCTTATTGGTATTGCACTTATGAGTGTAAATTATCTAATCTATAAAAAAATGCTTGAAAATGGAAAGAAAAAATATGCAGCTGATATTATAGAACTTGCAAATCAAATAAGCAATGACGAATAAGGAGACTATATGAATAAATCGCAAAGCAAATATTTTAATACAGCATCTCTTATGGATGAAGCGCTTTTGTGTTTGCTTGAAAAAAAAGATTTTGAATATATAACAGTAAAAGAAATATGCAAAAAGGCTGGCGTTAATCGCTCAACCTTTTATTTACATTATGAAAATACTAATGATTTACTTACTGAAACAAATGAATTTTTAAATAATAAATTTTTTGATTCATTTAAACAAAAGGGGATCGAAAAAGTTGATGTCGAAAAAGCTTCAAAAGATGAATTAATTTTTGTTACCCCCAAATATCTTGTTCCTTATTTACAGTTTATAAAAGAAAATAAAAAAGTATTTAAAACTATATATAAAAAGCCTAGCACGTTTGAAGCACAAAAAACTTTTGATAAAATGTATACTGAATTTTTTACACCTATATTAAAAAAATTTAATATTGAAAAAAATAAAGAACAATTTATATTTGAGTTTTATACAAAAGGAATTCTTGCAATAATTGTTAAATGGCTAAATTTAGATTGCAAAGATGATGTTGATTTTATTGTATCACTTATAGTTGATTGTGTAAATATTCCACATTAAAGGGGGAAAGATGGATATAAAACATTATTTTCAAAGCAGAGAAAATAGATTGAATTTTACAATTATTTGTTCTTTTGTGATAACTTTGATATTTGCACTATTTAATGGATTTTTAGGGCTATATGAACATTCAATTTGGAACGGAAGTGTTTGTTTTTATTATTTAACTTTACTAACCAAAAATTTTCTGCTCTATGAAGAAAATCTTTACCATTGCCCTTAGCGCAATGCTGGCCCTGCCCGCATTGGCTCAGGAGGATGTAACCAGTTACATCCAGAACCCGGGCTTCGACGAGGACCTGACGTTCCAGGCCGATGGTACGATGAAGGAGGCCGTGAGCACCACAACGTCGCTCTCCGACCGCAGCTGGGCCTACATCGCTGCCGACAGCACTGTGTATGCTCGCCCGAAGGACACCAGCAATGCGAGCCGTCCCGACGGCCGAAAGCTGGAGGCCGTAAACGGCTTCAACGGTCAGGTGAAAGGCTGGACGCTGGAGTCGAACAGCGCATTTTCCACCCCGAGCTCTCCCAACTGTGAGTGGACTTTCTTCGGTTCTGTGTCTTACGATTTGTCTGACACGGCTGTTCCTGTCTTCGACGATGGCAATGGCTATCTGCTCGTGCCTGCCCGTCCTACCGAGTTCGAAGGTGGCGACGGCTTCGTCTATCTGCGTGCTGGATGGGGCAGAAGTGCCGTCTACAAGCAGGTGATGAGCCTGCCCAGTGCTGTGTATCGCTTAGAGTATTGGACCATCAACATCAACCCCAAAACCACGGCTGTGGCTGAGGACCTGACGCAGATTTCCTGCCTTGACAGGGTTTTCAAAGATGCAAATGCTACTGGCATGCAGTCACAAGTATGGACGAAGCATGGGTTCGAGTTTATTCCTATTGCTGAGTTCTCCATGCAGTTCGGCTATAAGGCCGCCAATGCAGGTTCTGGCGGTCAGCCTATCGTAGGCCTCGACGGCATAAAACTTTACAAGATTGGCGAAGCTGAGTGCAAAGAGCTAAGTTTCGACTTCGACGAGGAGAGCCTGACAGCCACGGTGACAGGAATAAGCGAAGAGTATGCCGAGAGTCTGACAGAGCTCGTCATTCCTTCAATGACCGTTTATGACGGACAGGTCTACACGGTGACTGCTATTGAAGAGATGGCTTTCATGGATCGCACCAATATCGTCAGTGTCAGCATTCCCTCCACCGTCACCTCCATCGGCGAATGGGCTTTTGGCGGATGCTTTGGCATAGAAGAGTTTAAGGTGGACGAGGGCAACCCCGTCTATGACTCACGCAACGACTGCAATGCGCTGATTGAGACTGAGACCAACACGCTGGTGAGTGCTTTCGCGACAACCGTCATTCCTGAAGGAATCACAACCATTGGTGATGATGCCTATCAAAATGTGGAATATCTGAGCAGCATCTCCATACCTGCCAGCGTCAACACAATAGGAGCATACGCTTTCTTCCTCACAAATCTGGATGATGTGTATTGCTATGCAACCACTGTGCCAGAACTGGGAGAACAGACATTTAGCGTCAGCGAAGAAGACGGAAAGGTTCCTGCCACGCTCCACGTACCGGCAAGCATGCTGGAGGCCTATCAGACGGCTGCCGGCTGGCAGAACTTCAGGGAAATCGTGGCCATCACTGAGCCTGCGGCTCCTGCCCCCGTGGCCGTGGCCACCGAGATAGAGTACTTCGTGAACAACGATCCGGGCCTTGGCAAGGGAACCGTCAGCGGACTGTCGCTCGACGAGACGGCAGAACAGCCACTCGCCATCGACGAGTCGGAACTGCTGTTCGGCCTGAACACACTGGGCCTGCGACTGAAGACCACCTTCGACAATGGCAGCGTGGCCTTCTCGCCGACAATCCTGCACTACGTCTACCGCTATCATACTGAGGATGCCACGACCAACGAGGTGGAATACTTCGTCGGCAAAGACCCCGGCATCGGAAAGGCCACGCGCGTCAGCATCACTCCCAACGAGAAGGGCAGTGCCCCACTCCTCATACCGGAGACCGCTCTGCGCTATGGTCTGAACACGCTGGGCGTGCGACTCATCTCCAGACATGGCAGCGAAGGGGCTGAGGAGTATTCCTATTCCCCCACGGTGCTGCACTCGGTCTATCGCTATCATGCCAAGGATGCTCACACCATCGGCGTGGAGTACTGGCTGAACGGCGGCGAAAAGACATTCATCAGCACAACGAGCGACGAGGTGAACCTCACCATTGACCGCGAGGAAATGAAGGAGGGCATCAACGTGCTGGCCCTGCGTGCCGTCAGCCAGAATAGCGAGACGGGCATCACGCGCGGTGCCACCCTCTATCGCTATGTCTACAAGCCTGCCGCCAACGGGCAGCGCGACATTGAGCGCATCGAGTACTTCTGGGACGTAGACCCAGGCAAGGGCAACGGCACCGCTGTTGAGTTCCAGACGGTTAGAGACTCGGCTGTCGTCGACTGCAACATCAGCTATGCCGGCATCTACGGTGCCCATGTGCTCAACATCCGTGCGCTGTCGCACGGCGTATGGTCTACGCTCTATCAGCAGGCCGTCATCCTGCCCACAGGCATCCTGACGGGCGACGTCATCCTCGACCCGGAGGTGGAAGAGGATACCGACAATGGCGTGTTCAACCTGCTAAGCTCGCTGCTCGGTGCACTGAGCACACGCGGCTTCGACATCGGACTGAACGTCAACGTGGCTGACGCCACCTATAACTTCCCCGTGACGGAGCAGAGCATTGCCGTGGTGAAGGCACTCTATGGGTATCTGGTAGAAAAGAACTTCTACATCAGCATGAAGGCTCCTCACTCAGCCGTGTTCAACTTCATGATGGATGAGGAATTCTACTATACGCATCAGTCAGAACTTCAGCAGATCGGCGCTGCCGTACAGGCCATGTTCAGCCACATCGTGACCGAAAACATCTCTGTGCTCATCAACGGTCAGCCCTATCAGTACGACGGATTCCAGGTGGAGCCCAACGACCTGCTGGCCTTGAAGAACCTGTACAACCGTCTGGGCGGTGAGAAGTGGACGGAGAAGAAGTGGTCGTTCCACAGCAATGGCCGCGACACGGAGGAACTACCTGGCGTGGAGTTCAACGACGCAGGACGCGTGACGAGCATCAATCTGAGTGGGAACAACCTGCAAGGCGAACTAACGAAAGAATGGAACCTGCTTCTGCCAGAACTGACTTACCTGAACTTAAGTGAGAACTACCTTTCAGGCGACTTGGCACCCTTTGTATCTGAACTGACAAAACTGACTTATCTGAATGTCCTTATCAACGACATTTCTGAGATTTCCTCACCTCTGCCATCGTCGATAGAGAAATTGGACATAAGAGGGCAGTTCCGAAAGGCAATAGACGGAGTTCCTACTCTTGACATTGAATATACAAACAAACTCAGTCCTGTACGAGTGTATATTTCTCGCAAGCAGACCCTGAATTTGCCTACTGTGTTCACTTATAACCATTCTACACTTGATTATAGTAACCGCCCGTATTTAGCTGTCGTAAATTATGGAACAAGCATAACTTCACCTATTTGGGAAGGGAAGCTTTCATGGATTAACGACCACTACGAATACGAATGGCTGGAATCAGGCGAATACCACTATCAACAAGATTTTCCTGTATATCTTGAGCTCTATAATCCCAACTTAGGTCTTACGGATGGTATCACTTATCCAGCTAAGTTACGCTACATGGAAGGTGATGCCAACATGAGCGGCTATACTGATGTGCTTGATGTTCAGCACACCCTGAACTACGCCCTTGCGGCTAATGTCAAGCCGTTCAACTACTCGGCTGCCAACACATATGCTGACGAGACCATCAACGTGCAGGACATTGTGTGTACGGTGAATATCGTGCTCGACAGTGAGAGCAGCATCGTCGGAGAACCCGACATAGAGACAGGCGGACGCGCTATGGCCCTGATCCCACAGGCATGGCTCTACACCAAGGACGGCCGGCTGATGCTGGCTGCCGATGCCGAGGTGGGCGCAATCGACGTGGAGCTGTCAGGAGTAAGCACTTCGCAGGTGAGCCTGCTGCTGAACCACAGCCAGTTCCAGATGATAGGGCGTAACACCGAACGCGGTTCGCGCTACGTCATCTTCTCACCCACGGGCGAGTCGATTCCTGCCGGCGAGGTGAGCAACCTGCTGAAGATCTCCGGCAACGCCACCATCACAGCATCCAAGGTGTCTGACATGAATGCCGAGGCCATGAGCGTCAGCACGGATCAGCAGCCCACCGACATTGCCACTCTGCTGCAGGGCAGCGGCCTGTCGGCACACTTCATGGGTGACCAGCTGGTGGTGAAGGCCGCAAAGGAGATGAGCAACGTTGACCTCCGGCTGACCACGGCTGGCGGTGCCACGGTGATGAGCACCCGTCTGAACCACTTGCTGCGTGGCGAGACCACCGTCGATGCCCGTCTGCAAGCAGGTGTCTATGTATTGGAGATGACATCGAAGGATGGCTACCGCAAGATTGTAAAACTGATGAAAAGATAATCGCAGAAAGTTATGAATACACATTATTATAATATATGCGCACGCGCGAAGCAGAGCAGTCCCCGACTGCTGCTGCTCGCAGTGCTGCTGACAGTCGTTGGCGGTCTGCATGCCCAAGAAAGAAATGTACTGACCATACCCGACTTTGAGGCAGGCATCAACAAGACGGTCTATGTGCCCATCCATCTGGAGAACACGCAGGAGGTAGTGGCCGCACAGTTCGACGTACAGCTGCCTTTCGCTGCACCCGAAGACGGCACGCCAACCATATCCAACCGTGCCAACCAGCACTCTGTGACCATCAATGCCAAGGGCAGCAAGAACTTCACCGTGATTGTGATGTCGATGAAGAACAATGCCCTGCGCGGCAACTCGGGACTGCTGCTCCGTCTGCCCATGTACACTTACGATGACGGTAGTGCCGACAGCAGCTATCCCATCACGCTCACCAACGTGGTGCTGACCGACCGCAACGGCAACAATATCGCAACCGATCAAGAGCCCGTAGTGGGCTACTACAGCGTGAGTCGTGCCGAGTTGCCCGACCTCACCGTCCGCTCCATTGTTCCGCAGACTACGGAGACTGCCCCTGAAGGGCTGTTCTCAGTGAGCTACGTGGTGGAGAACATCGGCCAGGCTGCCACTAAGGCCGGCTGGACGGAGAAAGTGTATTTCAAGTCGGCATTGACGGGTACGAATGTCTATATAGGCAGTCAGTCGTATGCCGGCACGCTGGAAGGCAACAACGCCCAGTTGCAGCGCACCTTCACTGCCACGCTGCCCTCACTGATCCATGCCGACGGCACCCAGCAGGTGTATGTGGAAATTATCCCCCTGCCTGCCACTGGCGAACTGACCTCCGACCAAGGCAACAACAGCAGCGTCTCGGAACAGACGGTAGAGTTGAGCAAGCGTCTCTACGTGAGTGCCAGCAAACTCTCTATCCGCGAAGGATGGCTCACTGGAGGCTGGGGCCGCTACAACACCTACAGCTATCGCGACAATATCGCCCTCACCATTTCGCGTTCGGGCGATTGGAGCACCGCAGAATGTTTCTCTGTCTATTGCGACGTTGACAATCTGCTCTATGTGGACAGCGAAAGCAATCTGCTTCACCCCTCACCCAATGCCGTCAGCATAACGATTGAGGCAGGTGTGGCCAGCAAGACCGTCTATGTCTATACAAAGGACGATGCCATCGTGCGCAGTCGGGAGGCCACCATCTTCGTAGGTCCCGACAATGGCTATGCACAGCAGTCTGTTGCCATCACTCGTGTTGAGGACGATGTGAATCCGCTCTCGCTGACGGCTTCAGCCGCTGAACTGACCGAAGGCCCTGACAAGGTGCTCCGACTGACGCTGACGCGCGGCGGAGAACTGACCGACAAGGCCACGTTCACCATCAGCTGCAGCGAGCCGCTCCGCTTCGAGGAGTCGTTCCCCATCAAGGTGGTGCTGGATGCTCCTACACCTACCACAACCATCGACCTGCACCTTGTCAACGACGGCATTCCACAGTTCGACAAGAACGTGAAGTTCACGGCCGGTGCCACCGACTATCAGACGGCTAACACAACCATCCGACTGCTCGATGACGACCGTCCCCAGATTGCGCTGACAATGGATCCGTCGACCGTCAAGGAGAACGACGGCAGCACCACAGCCATCATCCGCCGCACACCGGCCATTGGCCGTATGACCGTGATGCTGAGTTCCAGCAACCAGTCATACGCCTCGTTTGCCAACAGCTCGGTGACCTTCGACATCGATGAGAACGGACATCCGGAGCAAGAGAAGCGAGTGCAGGTGAACATCACCGACAACAGCATCGTTGACGGTCAGCGCACTTACACACTGACAGCAGCCCTGTCGACCATCGACGGCGTGGTGTCCGTGGGTGACCGTGCTGCATCACAAGCCATGCTCACCGTGACCGACGACGAGTCGCCCTACCTGCTGCTCACCAGCAACAGCACCTATATTGGCGAAGGCTCGTCTGCCACCGTTACGGTGTCGCGCTACACACCTTCGCTCAGCGGTGCACTCACCGTGCGCCTGAGAGCCGAAGATGCCAACGACGTGAATATTCCTGCTACCGTTACCATCCCGTCAGGCAGTCGCTCAACAACGTTCACTGTACAGGTGAAGCGCAATGAGAATCCTGACGACAACGGTCGTCCCCTGACCATCTATGCCTCAGCCGATGGCATTGACGATGTGAACAACCAACCGCTGCTGTTCACCATCACCGACCGCACGCTGCCCGATGCCACCTGCCTGTCGGTCACCAAAGAGACAGAACGGCTCTATGCCGGCATGGAGGCCACGTTCAAGGTTGAGATTGCCAACGTGGGAACGGCCGAACTGCTCGACAGCATGCAGGTGGAACTGCTGCTGGCCAGCAGCAACAGGTTGTACAGCTACACCACCACAACAACCCTGACACCCGTAGGAGTCACGTCGGCTGCCATTGCCCACTCCAATACGCATACGTTCGCCTTCACCGTGCAACTGCCTGCTAACATGGTTGGCACCTACTGGCTCTATGCTCGTCTGAATGGCAACAACCGCATCAAGGAGTTCAGTACAAGCAACAACACGCTGACCACGCCGTTGCAGCTATCGATTGCCGCACCGTTCAGTGTGACCGACTTTGCCGTTGACCCCGATTCTTACAAGGCTGGTGAGACCGTCAAGGCCAGCGGCAAGGTGTCGTCACTGGTATCCGAGGCACTGACGGGGCTGAAGGTACAGGTCACGATGGAAGGTCCCGGACAGAGCTATCAGTCGGTGAGCTGCCCGGTGACGATAGACCCACAGACGGGCTCGGCCACGTTCAGCACGACCGACATCAGCAGTCAGCTGACCGTCAGCTCGTCGGCTTACAACTGGCTCACGCTGAAGGCTCGCGCCTACGGGCAGACCGATGCCGACAAGCAGGCCAACATCAACATCTGGAACCTGCAGCTGAGTGCCGACAAGACCACGTGGACGCTCGACGAGGGCTATGAGCAAACAGGAACGCTCACGCTGCGCAACCTGTCGGGCCGTCCTGTTTCCAACTTGGAGATTACCGAAGTCTCGCTGCCCTACGGTTGCCATCTGGTCATTGACAAGACGAAACTTCAAGGGCTGACGCTGATTGCCAATGGTGGCAAGGTTGACCTGCCCTACACCGTGGTTGGCAACCAGAGCATGACCGACGGAAAGTACAAAAACTTCAAGATTTCCGTCAGCGGTCGTGATGCCTCCAATGCAAATACGGCTGAAGCCGTCATTACGCGCGATCTTTATCTCAGCTACTATTGCCGACCCACCACTTGCCAGCTGGTGTTCGAGCAGAGCCCCATGAACACCACGCTGCTGCTTGAGTCGACCCGCACCATCCAGCTGAAGGTCACTAACCGTGGTTTGCGCGAAACGGGTGAACTGACCCTCTCAGTGCCCGACAATCTGCCTTGGCTGAAGAGGATGACACCTGTCAACATGGCATCCATCCAGCCCGGCAAGAGTGCTTACATTGAGTTGGAGCTGGCCCATCAGCCAGGCATGCACAGCGGCGAGACCCATTCGGCGTTCATCACCTTGAGCTCTGAGGAGTGTGCCACGGCAGGCGTGAAGCTCAACGTCACCATCGTCGGCACAGAATACTCCAAGCTGAACGTCAATGTAGAGGACATCTTCGTCAAGGCACGCCGTGAGTATCGTCATGTCAGTGCTGCACAGGTAAGCATCACCAATGCCCGCACGGGCGAACAGGTCATGACGGGTCTTACCGACGGTGCCGGCTACTGGATGACTGAAAAGATCACCCAAGGCACCTACTATGTGACCGTCTCTGCCCTGCGCCACAAGACCGTGCGCAAGCAACTGACGATCGGCCCGGGCGACGAACAGCAGATGAAGTTCTTCCTGCCCTATCAGGCCGTGCTGACCAACTTCGTAGCCGAGCAGGACGAGGCTGGCACTATCAAGCTGACCCCGTCGATCGACATTGACCTCACGGCACCACAGGCCATCGTTGTACCCGAGCTGCCCGAGGAGGGCTTCGAGTGTGGCAGTCAGGACTTCGACATCGTGCTCCACAACAGAGGTTCCTTTGCGGCTACGGGCATACAGTTCGTCTTCCCGACAGTGGCCGACACGAAGTTCACGGTGGGTGAGATTCCATCGGCCATCGACCCTGGTCAGGACGCTCTTGTCACCGTGAAATACGAAGGTCCCGAGGAAGGCAAGCGCCGCACCATTGCCAAGATTCTGATGTACTACGAGTTCAGCATTGCCGGTGAGACCTATTCTGAGAGCGACTACTACCAGTCATTGGTGGGCTGTTCAAAGACCAACAATCCGCCTATCGTAGACCCGGAGGATCCGAAGCCCGACAATCCCAGACCTGATGATCCTGACGATCCTGAAGATCCCGAAGAGCCCTACTATCCTGGCAAGAACGAGGCTGAGCCTGAGGGTCCCAGCACCGACGTTGCCCTGCCTACGCATAACTCGAGCGTCAAGTTGGAGTTCGACGACATCAGCCGCATCACCACCGGCACACCGTTTACAGCCACGCTGCGCATCGTGAACGGACAGGACAAGGCCTTTGACAACCTGCGCTTTGTACACTCCGTGAGTGATGACAGCGATGACTATGAGACCGACTTCGCTCAGCGGTTCACCTGCGAGCAGACCGAGCTGCAAGGATTCGCCAGCACAGGCGGCAAGCTGTCGGTCAAGGGACAGAGCGAGGCCAGCATGCGCCTTGTCTTTACCCCACTTGAAGAGGCAACGGCCGATGGCACACACGTCTATTACATTGGCGGCATGCTGTCATACACCGACACCGCTCTTGGCTTTGCCTCTGCCGTGGCCCTGCCTGAGGTGAAGATCACGGTCAATCAGCTGGGACACATCTCGCTGACCTATCTGATGCAAGGCAACTTCCTGGGCGACGACCTGACCACCGAGACGCAGGAGAAGAGCATCCCCGGCCACTTCGTGGTCATCATGCGCAACGAGGGCAAGTCGCCCGTCAGCGGCCTGCACATCTCGAGCAGCAATCCTGTGGTCATCAACTCGGCCACCAACGAGGAGCAGCACACCGATCCCCTCTCAGCCGTGCTCGGCGAATCGAATACCAACGAGACGATAGCCGACTTCAGCGTAGAGAGCATTGAGGGTGAGAGTGCAGTTGCTGCACGCTGGATGTTCCAGAGCAGCGAGGACAGCCACTACCAGCAGGAGACCGCCTTCGGTTCCTCCGTGCAGGCGCAGGCTGATGCCGACATAGAAGTCACGGTGAAACGTCAGCGCAAGCTGTTCCGTGCTGTGAGCAATGCGCAGACCGATGATGCCGACTACGACATGACCGATGCCGACGTGGTGAATGCCGCACTGGCTCACGCCAACGTGTTCCTGCTTGAGGATGACGAGAAGGAAGAGTCGGCTCCCGATCATGTGATGCTTGCCGACGGCAGCGAATATCCGCTGGCCAATGTCAGCAGCAACAGCTCCGTTACCGAACAGACGGCACGCGTCTATACGCTAACGGTGAATGCCACCGCCGACGGATGGGCCTACGGCTGCATCAACGACCCCGTCCAGGGCATGATGCTACTACAGCGCGTGGAGCACAACGGACGTGTGGTGAGCGCAGCCAATTTCTGGCAGACCGATCATAGCGTACAGGCCGACTTCTCTACCGTCAGTGAGAACAAGCTGCACTTCGCTGACAGTCTGAAGGCTGGTGAGAACACCTACACGCTGACCTATACGCCTTATCCCGATGCCGTTACCACTGCTCTGGGCTGCAAGCTCTACGATGCCGACGGAGAGGAGATCGCCATGGGTGCAACCATCAAGAAGCGCGTGGCACGAATAGTGGTCAATTTCACCAACGAGCTGATGACCTTTGGCAAGACCTCGTTCCAGATCACCGTTGGCGACAAGGTGCTCAGCGCAAAGAACGTAAAGGTTGAAGCCGTCAACGGCGACAACAGCACCTGGAGCATCGACCTGACCAACATTGAAGAGGTGGCAGGACTCCATCACTTCTACGTCAACGCCAGCCGTCTGAAAGACAAGGCCACCCGTCGCTATTGTGCAGGCGACATCAATGCCGAGTGGACTGAAGACCTGACGCAGACGGCTCATGTGGCCCTGACCGTCGACCCGGGTGCCGAGGCTGGTACCATCGACAAGGAGTCGGGCGACTATGCCTATGGCGAGCTGAAGCTGACGGCCACACCTGCCGAAGGCTATGAGTTCTGCTACTGGACGAAGAATGGCGACAGGATAGAGGATGCCGAAACCACCTTCACCTACACGGTGGACGGTGATGCTCAGCTGACGGCTGTCTTCGCCCTGCGCACCTTCGAGATAAAGGTCGTATGCGACGAGAGCAAGGGTGTTGTCACTGGTCTAAACCTGGCTTACTATAAGTGGCACGACCACCTCACCCTGACAGCCCTTCCCAACAATGGCTATCAGTTCAGCCACTGGGAAGCCAATGGCGAGGAAGTATCCAAAGAGTCTGTACTGGACATCACGGTCGAGGATGACTGCACCTATACCGTAGTCTTCAAAGAACAACCCACCGGAATAGCCTCGTCGACGCAGGCAGAATCAGGTGTCAGCATCTACAGCATGAACGGTCAGCTGCTGCGCCACAACGTCAGCGACCTCAGAGAAGCCCTTCGCTCACTGCCCGAAGGTCTCTACATCATCGGAGGCCGCAAGGTACTGAACAAGAAGCGATAACTAATATCTCTATCCAACAACGGATTTCACGGATTACACGGATTTAAGCCTCATCATCAAGAAGACTTAGAAAATCCGTTTAATCCGTGAAATCCGTTTAATCCGTGAAATCCGTGGAATCCGTGAAATCCGTTTAATCCGCAAAATCCGTGGAATCCGTTTAATCCGTGGAATCCGTTGTAGTCAGTTTGATCACGCTTGCCATTCGCCGCAGACCCTCCATGAGCTGGGCGCGCGGACAGGCAATGTTGATGCGAATGTAGCCCTGCCCCGACGTGGAACCGTACATCGTGCCGGGGTTCACCCACACGCGGCCCTCACGGAGCAAGCGCTCGCAGAGCTCGTCGACGGGCACGCCCAGCTGGCGGCAGTCCACCCACACGAGATAGGTGCCTTCGAGCGGCATGATGCGAAGGGCTGGCAACTCCTGTGCGACAAAATCGCACAGCACAGTGTAGTTGCCGTAGAGATAGGCGTTCAGCTCATCGAGCCACTGCTCGCTGTCGTTGTAAGCCGCCTTGACGGCCACGGGGCCGAAGACGTTGACATCGCACACCTCGTTGATATTGATGGCGCGGTCTAAGCGACGACGCTTGGCAGGATCCTTACAGATGATATTGGCCATCATCAGACCTGCAATATTAAACGACTTCGACGGTGAGTTCAGCACCACAGCATCGTCGTCGACGGTGCCCATCGGCGTGAACACGTGGCCAGGCATCGTGAGCTCGCAGTGAATCTCGTCGCTCACCAGCGTGACCTTGTGCTGTCGGCAGATGGCGCTCATGCGCTGCAGTTCCTCGCGCGTCCATATACGCCCCGTGGGGTTGTGGGGGTTGCAGAGCAGGAACATCGTGGTCTTCTCGTCGGCGCAGATGGTCTCGAAGCTGTCCCAGTCGACCAGGAAACGCTTTTCTTCCTCGCTCCACACCAGCACCGACTCGGCCACATCGCAGCCGTTGTTGCGGATGGAGGAGAAGAAGCAGTTGTAGTCGGGCGACAGGATCAGCACCCGTTCGCCGGGCATCGTGAACGCCTTGACGGCTACCGACATGGCCGGCACCACGCCCGTGGTGTAGAGGATCCAGTCGCGCTGGATGGTCCACCCGTGGCGACGCTGGAACCACGAGATGACGGACTCGTAGTAGTCGTCCTGCACATGGGTATAGCCGAACACTGGATGCTGAGCGCGCTGGCGAATGGCCTCCTGTATGGCCGGAGCCACGGCAAAGTCCATATCGGCCACCCACAGAGGAATCACATCCTCTTGACTACTCTCATCCCACTTCACGCAGCCCGTCCCACGGCGAGTAATCACTTGATCGAAATCGTACTTCATGCTCTTGTCTCTATTACGCAGTTGGCCGGCTGCTTGATATTTCCGTCGATGGTCACCGACCCGATGCTGTCGGCCACGATGTGTCCGCTGGTGGGGTTCTTGATGTTCTCGATGTGTCCGCGGATGTCGGCCTCCACGCATGAGTATTCGAACACGCGGTCGCAGGCCTTGTCGAAGGTGCAGTTCTCCAGCACCAGCTGGTCGGCATAGCAGAGCAGCTGTTCACCGGCCAGGTGACAGTTCACGAGTCGCACGTTCTTTGAGTGCCAGGCCAGGTATTCGCCGTCGAGGTGGGAGTCGTAGATGGTGATGTTCTCGCACTCCCAGAAGGAGTCCTTCGTCACGATGTGGGCATTCCGCAGCTCCACGTTCTTGCAGTACTGGAACACGTACTTCGAGTCGCTCTTCAGCCCGTCGATCCTGACGTTATCGCAGAACATGAACGGGTAGGTGCCGTCGTGCAGCTCCAGGTTGCGAGCCTCGATGTTGCGGCAGCGCCAGAAAGTCTCGTCGGCATCGTTGATGGTGACGTTCTCCAGCTTCATGTCGTGCATCTCGCGGAACATCTTCGGGCCGTCGATGCGCGTGTTCGTCATCACCATGTTGTCCGAGTACCACAGGGCCGAACGGGCACCGGCATCGAACTGGCAGTTGTTGATCTTGAAGCCGTGTACATGCCAGAAGGGGTACTTGCCCCACAGATGGCAGTCCTCGGCCTCGATGTTTGAACACTCCTTGATGGCACTCTCGCCCTCGCCTATCGTCACCTGCTCCAGTCGCAGGTTATGGCACTCGAAGAGGGGGCGTTCCCCTTCGAAGTGCTGATTACGTATTGTTTCCATTTGTCGCTAACTGATTTTTCGGGTGCAAAAATACTCATTTCTCCCGAAAAGTATGTTAACGGAATTGGCGATTAAGTTATATTTAACGCAGATTCAAGATTATTACGACAACCGTCAGCCGTCAACCAGACAACCGTTCCATTTCAACCGTTTTACAAACTCGACGAGTTTGTTCAACAAAGTCGACGAGTTTGTCTAACAAAGTCGACGAGTTTGTAACCTTGTTTGACCCCTACGCTGAAATGCCCTCACACAAACGGTTCTGCGCTTTGCCGAAAACGGGCTACCTGTTCAAGTCGGCATACACCTGTGCAAAGCCCTGGGCAGCGTCCGAATTTTCAAATCTCCTGATATACGCCAGGCTCCGCTCGATGCGCGCCTCGCGGCCCTCGGCTCCTCGCAACACCTGCTGCAGAGCGGCAGCCAGCCCTTCAGCATCGTCGGGACCCACGTAGAGACTATCGGGGCCGCCGGCCTCTTCCAGACAGGAGCCCGTGCAGGCCACGACGGGCAGGCCCATGCGGATGGCCTCGATGATGGGAATGCCGAAACCTTCATAGCGCGAGGGGTAGACAAATGCCTCAGCCAGCGAGTAGATGGCCGGCAAGTCCTCGTCGGGCACGCCGTGCAGGAACGCCACGCGGTGGGCAAGATTCTCACGACGGGCCAGCGACACAATCTTGCGCGCATAGTCGGTGGACCGGCCCACCAGCACCAGCGACACCTCGCTGGGCAGCCAGTGGAGCGCCCTCACGGCAAGCATAGCGTTCTTTCGCTCCTCGATGGTGCCGACGCTCAATATGAAACGCTCCGAGAGTTGATACCGATCGCGCACCGTGTTCAGCACAATCTCGTCGCGCGTTTGGCAAAAACGCTGGGCGCAGCTCTGGTAGATCAGGTCGATGCGCTCCTTAGGCACGCCGCCCAGCTCACTGATGTCGCGGCGCGTACACTCGCTGATGGCCACAATGCGGTCGGCCTCACGCAGTGTCTGGAAGAACTTCCGCTTATAGATCTGAACGTCCATCCAGTTGTAATACTCAGGATGGCGCATAAAGATGAGGTCGTGGATAGTCACCACCGTGCGGATACCGGCCTTGCGGATGCCCATAGGCAGCTCGCCCGACAATCCGTGGAACACCTGCACCCCATCGGCCTGCAACTGCCCGACGATGCCGCGTGAGCGCCAGTAGGCCTTGCGGAGAGAGGAGAGAGGAGAGAGGAGAGCGGAGAGAGGAGAGTCTTGCCCGTAGAAGCGAGGATAGACGAAGTGCAGGTTGTCGCGCTCAGGCACCTGGCCGCGCAGGTCGTCGCGCCCGGCATCAGGAGCATAGAGGCGCAGGTCAAGCTCCCCGAATCCGGCCAGATCGTTAGCCAGCGTGCGTCCGTAACTTCCCAAGCCAGTGCCGTTGCGCACAATGCGCTTGGCATCCAATCCGACGACTATTTGGTGTTCCATGTTTGCAAATCTATAAGTTTTTTATAACCAACTGGCTGTCAGTATCCTTTCGAGCCAGTATATAGGAGAGGTTACGAATTAGTTACATACAGAAGTCCGAAATTCTCCACGATTTGCTTAGGACTCTGATAGCTCTCTATCGACCTCATTTGTGCGTACAAAGGTACGAAAACTATTTTAAAACGAACAACGTGTATAGCAACAAAACGATTTCTGATAGTGCTTTTTAACCTCTATGACTGAGTTACACAAGAGAACGAAAACAGTCAACAGAAGTAAAATAAGTAACGGTTCTAATTTAATTTATAAGGAGTGTAGGAGTGACAGGAGTGTAGGAGTGTGGACGTTAGCCCTGCCGATGGAGTATCGTCTACACTCCTACACTCCTGTCACTCCTACACTCCCTTTTATATAAGAAAATTGTCTTTTATTCTTTTTCTTCATCAAAATTATGACCATTTCAGAAAAAAGCATTACATTTGCAGTCAGAAATTCCACCACACTTCTCGTCACAAGACCTGCTGACCAAGGTGGGACGTTTTTCTCATAACGGAATAAACAGGATATTCGTAACTGTATACCCAAGAGTTTGCGACAACATGGAACTACAAAAACTTCGACAAGAAACAGAACTTCTATTAGGGCGACAGATGCGCACGCCCAAAGACTTTGACTTTCTGTCAGAACAGATTTTTAAACAGCTTCACCAGCATATTTCCACCTCGACACTGAAACGCCTCTGGGGCTATCTGCCCGGTAGCGAAAACCCGCGTACCTCCACTTTAGACCTGCTTGCACAATTTGTCGGCTACGCTGATTGGCAGGATTTCCGTCGTAGGATGCCAGAGGCCCATCCAGAAGTGGCCGACACAGACTCGACAGGCACTTCTGTACCTGCATCTTATCCGTCCCAAGCAAAACCACGCAGCTGGATGTGGGCCAACCTCATGTTCGCAGCTTTCATATTGCTGCTACTAGCCATTGGCGGCATCTATACATATAGCAGGCGAATCCACAACGGCAATCCCTATCTTCTGGAGCAGGGCCAGACCTTTGCCACCTGTGAAGAGTATCTCCGCCTCTTCGGCATCGCACCCACGGAGCACTACTGGGATCAGCCCTTGCCTCACCGCGCTCAGATTATCATTTGGGGTCCCACGTATCAACACCCGGCGTGGCACAACGAGGGTAATCCCGACAGTCTCTTCCCCACCATCACAGAGTATTGGACTCCCACAAACGACACCTTGAACGCGACGGAAGAGATTAAGCAACTAACCAACCGACAGCACTATTTCACCGTGAACCGCACCAACGAACTGCGCATCACCTTCATGAAGAACGTCATCGATACGGGATACGTCTTCTTAGGCATCTATCGTGTCAGCGACGAGTCGGACTCCACGCACATCGTATGGGAGCGTGTGTCTGAGCGGCTGGATCTCTCGCGGCTCGACTATCTGGAGCAGTTGAGAAACTAAGTGTTCTCAGCCACTGGCAGAAAGATTTTCCCCATTTCATCGACAAAAAGCGGCCTTGCTCATCAGAGCGGGGCCGCTCCCGTTTGTGGGTATTCGCCCCGTCGGCCTGTGCTCACGAAAGTGTCTAAAATGCGAAAGAGACAAATGAACCAGCGATATGAGCCAAAATGAACCAAGCGAGTTTGACGGAAAGGATGTACTTTTGCAAGGATTAAAGGAAGAAGCCGAAAATCCCAAACAGAGTAGGCATAAACTTACATTATTTACACACATGAAAAAAATTATCAGCAAGCTCTTCGGCGTAAACTTCTATGCCACGAGCAAGAACGTACAGGGTGCTAAGAGCGTAGGCATTTCTGATGCCAACGCCAACTACAAGCAGAAGATGAAGAAGGACTCCAGCACTGGAGGTCGTGCCGACATCAACTAATCCCAAGTACCCACACAGCAACAACTCCCCACGGCCACAATTCCATGTCCGTGGGGATTAAATCTCATGCAGACAATGAAGGTTATCAACCACCCCATAGGTTACTACGGGAAGACTTTTAGATTCAACACCTTTTGGGGTTGCCTTATTTGCGAACAGAAGAAGTCGGGAACGGCTGAACTGCTCGAGAATATTGATGATGCAGAGAAACAACGATGCATTGAGGCTGTGATAGATCCCTTCAAGATGTGCGAGAGGAACAAAAGCCTTGGGTGGAAAAAAGTAAGACATCCCCGGTTAGCCAGGAGCTATGCGAGACTCTTAACATGGTTGTGCGCACATTGCTATCCGATAGCCAATCTGTTATTCATATCTCTCAGACTGAACCTCTTCAAAAATGGGTGCGACGCATCGAATTTCTACTATAGCGTGTACCCTGACATGAAAATTCAACATACCCTGTGCTTACCTCGCACAATCTTCATCTCTACTACTTCACAACGGTTCAAAGAACATGGGGTGGCTTTCATAGGAACATTCCTACCTACAGTCCGAATGCATGCCTGGGTCGTGGAAGACGGTATGCCTGCCGACCGATTTGACAAACAATGGATATACTTTCAACCAGTAGTGATGCTTTTATGAACGACATTAAAATCACTCGCCCCAAATACTATGA
>ERZ842401.3510-NODE-3510-length-19390-cov-6.572537_pt1 | contig 19390 bp, 19 predicted proteins | sample MGYA00521270_ERZ842401 | MGnify/ENA primary metagenome ERZ842401 (study PRJEB31892, sample SAMEA3878208) | bioreactor metagenome | biome: Moose rumen | place: Sweden | collected 2011-10 | study: EMG produced TPA metagenomics assembly of the PRJEB12797 data set... | reverse complement strand
CGGGGCTATTTGATTAATATTTAACTCGTCCCAATTTTAACGGGACACTAATGATTTTAGCATGTATCGGAATCGAAGAAACAACGATGTTTGAAGCAAGGCTGGCAGCCATTCAGATTTTGAATATTGCGGTAGGGGTCTATATGCTTATTGCTATACTGTTTACTGGACTGAGACTGTTCCATACATATTGGACATGCGTCATATATTTCTTCCTTATGATAGGTTTCTTTCATGTGTTCCCGGATTTTAACGGGTGGATGATAAGTCATGATTGGAGATAGTGGGTGAGGCTCTCACTGAAACAAAAACCACAGTAATGACACTATTCACTTGTATAACGCCATTGCCTCTGATTATGCTGCATTTATTCTATGACTGGGTTGTTTTTAGGAGAAGGAAACATAACCTACAGGAGATCAACAATAATTTTACGTTGATGACACAGACTATAGTAGGACTTTCTAAACCGGCAGACTTTCCCAAGAAGCTTCAGGAGAAGTTGCTTAAGAGAGTAAAAAATGCTGTGCTTGACAGAGGGGAGCTGAAAACGCAGGATTTGATTGAGTATCTGACTGAGGAGATTAAAGATGAGTTTGATGCCTTTACTTCAAGTTGGATAGCAAGGAGATGGAAGAAATGGGGACCGTCGGAAGAAACAAAAACTAAAATCGTGAATACGATGAAGGTTCTCAATGAGGTTTTTCCCCCAATCTTTCCATTGACAGGTAAATAATTTTTGTATTCACTCGAATAAAACGATAAAAAGGAGGCCTAAGCCTCCCGTAGTGTCGGTGACGGGATTCGAACCCGCACATCCTTACGGATACCAGATTCCAAATCTGGCTTGTCTACCAATTCCAACACATGATGCAAAAATACGAAAAATTGTTGATTCTGAGTAAAAGCAATTTTTCTTTTATGACATTTTAACTTTAGTTACCTAAAAGGGCTGCCTTTTAGGACTATTCGTCAGAATTAGCTGTTTACAACAAATTCCGCAGGCACACAAATGATTCCGCGGAAAATTCCGCGAAATCACGAAATTTTCCGTCGAACTTTCTGCAAATATGCAATGAAGTTACAATAATTTATCATGAAAGAGTATTTTACATATCTAATCGTACTTGTGCTGCTTTTCGTAGTGGAGTTAATATACTTCAAAATCGCAGACAAATTTAACATCATTGACAAGCCTAATGAGCGGAGTTCACATACGCGCGTAGTTTTAAGAGGTGGAGGCATCATCTTTGTTTTGGGCCTATGGGTGTGGAGTGCTTTCTTTGGCTTTCATTATCCGTGGATGCTGGCTGCTGTAACACTTGCAGCAGGGGTTTCATTCATTGACGATATACATTCATTGCCAGATAGCGTGCGACTGGTAGCACAGTTTATAGCCATGGGGCTGCTTCTTTTTCAACTTGACATGTGGCAATGGTCGATGTGGTGGGTGCTACCGCTTGCATTAATTGTCTGCGTGGGAGCAACGAACATCTATAACTTTATGGATGGCATCAATGGCATCACAGGTGGCTATTCGCTGTCCGTGCTGATTCCACTATTCCTTGCCAATAAGCAGTACAACTTCATTGATGAGTCATTGTTGGTGGTGATTGCCTTGGCCGTGCTGGTGTTCTGTTTCTTTAACTACCGCACAAGGGCAAAGTGCTTTGCGGGTGATGTGGGAAGCATAGGGATAGCACTGATACTGCTATTCTGTATAGGAAGACTCATCATGCAAACAGGAGATGTGACTTGGCTGCTATTCCTATTGGTATATGGCATTGATGGCTGTATGACCATCATTCATCGCATCATGCTGCATGAGAACCTCGGTCAGGCTCACAGGAAGCATGCTTATCAATTGATGGCGAATGAACTGCATATTCCTCATGTTACTGTTAGCAGCATCTACATGGCATTACAATTAGCTATTTCTTTAGTGAACATCTATGTAATACCTGACACTATTGCCGCTCACTGGGGTTATTTGATAGTCGTGGCTCTTGTAATGTCAATGGCATATGCCATTTTTATGGAGAAGTATTATTATCTGCATAAGGAATACCTTAGCGGCTTACAGCCTAAATGAAAAAGAGAAGACAATGGATTTACAACTGATCAATGACAGCCTGCTGTCAGTGTTGCACAGGAAAGCAAAAGAAAATGTAAGGCTGAGGCAGAACTTCGATCTGCGTACGACACCTGAAGATACCAGTCAACGAATGCTGAACGCACTGGAACCGGGAACAAAGGTCGCAATACACCGACATCCGAACACATCGGAAACTGTCATCTGCTTAGAAGGGTGTCTAGATGAGGTGTTTTATGAGGAACTGCCAAGTGTTGACACTGGCGGTCCCATCCATGACGGAGAGACAGCAGTGGACGAGAGACAATTTGTGGAAGTTGCCCGTTTCCGCATCTGCCCCCGAGAAAAGCTATACGGAATTCAAGTACCACCCATGACATGGCACTCAATAGAGGTACACGAACCCAGTACTATATTCGAAGCCAAAGATGGCGCATACGGGAAATAAACATAACCCGTTGGCGGATTTTAAAAAGCGGCAACCCTTGTGAGGCTGTCGCTTTTTAAATTCCGCCAGTGACCTTAGCATTGGAACCCTAAAATAAATTAAAAGATTTGGTTGATTGAAAAAAATAGACTATTTTTGCATTCAAAAATCAGTATAACTATATTACAAACAAATATGGAGAAGAAGAATGCAATGACGTTTACGTTTGAGGTACTTTCGGACAATGAACTATCTTGTGCCTATACAGGCGGTTGCAGTGGAGGACGCAGTGACTGTTGCACAAGAGTATGTACACGCTATGCTCAACCGGCCAATGTAGAACAATGGGGCAAGTTTCTGGAAGTGAACGCAGGGGTCGTACAATACTAATGAATCATGTCAAAAGCTTCCTGAAAAGAAGATGCCGGAAAAATAATTTACGGTCACAGACTTATGGATGCTTCTGTTTGTTACCTACTACCATGAGATCATAATCTAAGGATTATGAGAGTTGTGGTATTTAAATAGCGAATGAAGAATTGACTTTGTACAGCAGAATCTTCTGAGCAAGCAAAAATAAAAAGAAAATATCAGAAAGTTATATCGAGATTTCATACAAGAATATGGACAAGATGCAGCAGATTCTTAACGCGGCTTATACTATCAATCCTGCTGTTGATGTCTATGCCGTAGGAGACGATGTTCTGGAGTTCTACTTCATCAACAACAGAAGACGAGTTACCATGCATGTATCCCAGCAAGTGGTGAGTCTGATAGCCAGCCTCGACGGTAAACAAAAAATAAGCGATATTTGCAGAAGCCTGAACATTGACGATATGGGCAATGTTCAGGCTTTCGTTGATTATTTATATACCCAAACCATTCTACTATTGCCAAAAGAACAAAAAAGAGAGCAAGCTTTGCTTAATCATACAGACACGGAGCGCTATGACCGACAGATAGGCTATTTTACATCGCTCTACACCCAGTCTGGCTATCGAGCGCAGCAGGCAATTCAAGGACAGACAGTGTTGATATTCGGGGCTGGTGCTATCGGCTCAGGCATTGCCATACAGTTGGCAATGAGTGGAATACGACATTTCATAATAGTAGACAAGGATGTGATAACAACGGACTCTATAGAGCGACATTACTACTTTAGAGAGACAGATATTGGCAGAGATAAGTGCGAGGCTTTGAGTGAATATCTACAGCGCATAGATCATAAAGTAGAATGTGAACTTCTTCAAATAACAGTAGATTACGATACGGATGTAACACCGTGGATAGAGCAAGCATCGTTTGTAGTCAATACACTTGACGAACCCTATATAGGGTTGACAAGTATGAAAATCGGACGAGCCTGTTATGCTTTGCGCAAGCCACTCTATGTAGCTGGAGGATTTGATGCCCATCTTATGAGTACAGGAGAGCTAATTGTGCCAGACGAAACGCCATGTGTAGACTGCTATACTGCATTTTTTCAGAATACGCTACAGAACTGGAAACCGAAATATAATACCGAGGCCATTACAGAAGAACATCAAATCGAAGGTGTATTTGAAGTTGGAGGTTTGGCCTCAATGTCACTATTCTCTGTCAGCTATGCCATCATAGTCATTTTAAACTATATGGTGACGGGGGATGCCCACTATTCGCAGGGGAGGGGAGAATTGATCTTCGACCAGCTTCATATAGACTATCTGCACGTTCCTAAAAATCCGAACTGCCATGTCTGTGGAAATAAATGATCGTCTGAAGTTGCGTCCATCTGTAGCCGTAGTAAGCAACGGTGATGTGACAGAGTTTTTCCTCTCTGACATTCGCAAGACTATAGTTCTGCGTATGGAAGAAAATGTGACGAAGCTGTTGCACGGACTAAATGGCAAACAGACTATCGAAGAATTTCTTGAAACAAACCAACTTAAAGAATGGGCTGTAGAAGTATTGCCTTTGCTTGATTATCTCAATCGAAACTGCGTACTGCTAAAGACAGACCAAGAATATGGTGAAGACTATTTGCGCTATTCCCGTGTTTATTCTCTGCTTGAGAACTATTGTACAACACAGCAGCAAGTTGAAGAAAAGTTCCGGAGAGTTCGAGAATCGCGAGTGATGATTATCGGTTTAGGATCTGTTGGAACCTGGGTGGCCCAGTCTCTGTTAATGTCGGGCGTGAGACAATTCTTATTTGTGGATGCCGACAAAGTTGAGTTGTCAAATCTTCACCGGCAATGCGGATTGACAGAAGCGAGCATTGGCCATTTGAAAACAGAGTCTTTTTCGAAGCGGTTGAAGGAAATGGATGCGGCAGTGCAAACGGAATGCATTGTGGACTGGCTGGATAACAGTTTCTTTGAACGACATCATATAGGGCATGTGGACTTAATAATCAACTGTGCAGACAAACCCACCGTTGACAATACAAGCCTAATAGTAGGAAAATATGCCATGCCACATGGCATCCCTCACATCGTGGGCGGTGGGTATAATCTTCATCAGTCACTCATAGGGCAGGTAGTCATACCAGGGGAAACGGCTTGTTTAGAGTGTTTTCGTATGAATCTGGATGAACTGAATGAGATAGACACGTCGAATATCAGAAAGTTGGAGAACAAAAATCGCAGAGTGGGAAGTTTTCCGCCACTGTCAGCCCTATCTTCTGCAATTACTGCCAATGAAGCATTTAAATTGTTAGCAGGATTAGACAATCTGACGATGGCGGGACAAAGGACAGAGTTTCTACTGCGCAAACTGAATTTTGCCAATGTAGAAATGAAGCGTCGACATGATTGTAAATGGTGTGGATATGAAGGAAAATACTATCAGCTACAAAGGTATAAAGACTAACAATCTGAAGAATGTCTCTATTGATTTGACCAAAGGGAAGTTCTATGGTATTGCTGGGCCTAGCGGATCAGGGAAGAGTTCACTGGCGTACGGAACCATGCATGCGATAGCTCAGCATGAGTGGGAAAAGGTAACAGGAGTACAAGGAGGCAGAACATCAAACATGTATGTGGTAGAAGACTATGAGAACGTAGTTCCATCAGTGGCATTGAAACAGGAGAACCACAATCAGAATCCACGTTCTACTATTGCCACATTCTTGCGTATAGATAAAAGTTTCAAGCTGCTCTTCGCATCGGCAAATGGTGTGTCACCATCACTGTTTTCTTTCAATAACCCTCGCAATGCTTGTCCAAAATGCGAAGGATTAGGTTATATAATAGCATTGGATACAGGCCAATTGATACGAGGGGATTTATCTATTACGGAAAAGCCGTTTCTTCCCTGGCGAAAAAGTTATTACCAGAAGTTGTTGGAAGTGTACGCAAAGTCTCGTGACATACCAATAGATAAGCCTTTGAATAATCTGACAAAAACACAATTGGATGCCTTGCTATACGAGGATTCGACAGAGAAATTGACTGTCAGTTATATGTTGGGAGGAATACGACGGACGCACCGATTCTTCTATCGCGGTTTCTACAATGAGCTTCAGTCGCTGACAAATGAAAAAAAACATGTATCGAGTGCCAATAAGATAGCGAGTCTGGGACAGACAGAGGTATGTCCGAACTGCCGAGGGACCAGATTTTCCAGCGAAATCCTATCATATACCTATATGGATATGAGTTTGGGGGATATATATATGACAGAAGTGACGAAACTGGAGGCACTGGTACATGGATGGTATCAAAAGGAAAATCTTCCTGAACAGAAAAGTCTACTAAAAGGGATTCATGCGACACTGGATGCCATGATAAAGGCTCAGTTGGGGTATCTCCAATTGAACCGTAGTATTCCCACCTTGTCTGGAGGAGAGCTACAGCGCATCAGACTACTCAATATTCTCACCTCCCAGATTAGCGATATGATGTATATAGTGGATGAGCCATCTGCGCAGTTGCATGTTTCGGAATATGATGCCCTATTGGACGACATGAAACGTCTAACGGCACAAGGTAATACCGTGATAATGATAGAACACAACCAGTATTTTCTCAATAAAACTGACCAGTGTTTGTTTGTTGGGCCAGAATCTGGTAATGATGGGGGGCGAATTTTTGATGTGATGCCCCAAACCGTAAAAGTCGTGCAAGCAGACGGGAGCCCAATCGGCCAAATGATGAGTTTCTATTCGCTCACGGCTAACAATGTAAAGAATGTGGATGTAGAAATACCAATCGGGCGCATCACTGGACTATATGGTCCGTCTGGTTCTGGAAAATCGACACTGGCAAAATGTATAGAAAAGCATTATGACAAAACAGTCTACGTCAATCAACGACCAATCAAAGGAACAGTGGTATCAACGGTTGCGTCATATAGTGAGGTGTTTGATGACATCAGAAATTTATATGCTGTCTGTAATCATGTGGATGCAGACTGGTTCAACTTCAGCGGAAAGAAAGGCTCATGTCCTGCCTGTGGAGGTAGAGGAACGATAAAATATCAACTTGACTTTGGAAAGACAGAGGTTGAACTTTTATGTGAGGAATGTGGAGGGCGAAGATATAATGCTTCTGCACTTACCTATTATTATAAGGGATATTCTATCTACAATTTATTGAATATGACCATTGACAAGTTATTGCAGGAAAATATATTCGAAGAACATGCGTCTATAATCGACAGACTGCAATGCCTGCAAAGGTTAGGTTTGGGCTATCTTACACTCTTCCGTACTACTGACACGCTCTCTGGTGGAGAAGCACAACGTCTGAAACTGGCAAAATTTGTGGGAAGGCGACAGAAAGACAAGTTATTTATCTTCGACGAACCATTACGTGGCCTCGACAATCAAAGTGTGGTAAATATCCTATCAGTTTTTCGAGAAATTACCAATAGCGGTGGTACCGTACTTATGATAGAGCATAACGTTACAGGACTGGCATTCTGTGACTACATCCTTGAAATGGGGCCTGGGAAAGGACATGATGGTGGAAAGATTGTGTTTAGCGGTACTATAGAAAGCTTCCGGCAATCAAAGAACTATTCAGCATATGCTGCAAAGATGATATGACAGGGCTTTCCATCTGTGTCAGTTGGAATTCTTGAAAATATGATAAATTTGTTGTTGGTTTGTAAAGAGTTGAGGTTATGACGACTCAACATTCAAAAGCTCTTTATCTACATCGAAAATTTGATGTCGCCAAAGCTTATGAAAATAGTGGAGAGTGAGACGATGAGTATGAGGCACTAACCCTATGAGAATCCGTCTGTACAAACGTAGAGAATCGCAATCGTTATTTACAGAGAAGATTGAGAAAGATTGTCCATGTTTGAAAAAAATGAAAAAAAATAATGTGTTTTAAGGAAATCTTTGTACCTTTGCAGACAATAGTGCAAAAACCTAAACATACATTATTACATTATGAGCAACATCAAACTTGACATCACGAAAGCTGCCTGCTTCTTGGAAGCTGGTGCTGTGAAGGCTTTTGAGCCGAAAGTAAAGGCCGCCCAAGAGGCCTTGGAGAATGGAACAAGTCCCGGTAATGACTTCTTAGGATGGCTGCATCTGCCTACCAGCATCACCCCAGACTTCCTCGATGAAGTGCAAGCTACGGCTAACACCCTGCGTGAGAAATGCGAAGTCGTGGTAGTGGCCGGTATCGGTGGCAGCTACCTTGGTGCACGTGCCGTCATCGAGGCATTGGGCAACTCGTTTGCCTGGCTGATTCAGGACCAGAAGAACCCCATTATCCTGTTTGCCGGCAACAACATCGGTGAGGACTACCTCTCGGAGATGACTGAGTATCTGAAGGACAAGAAATTCGGTGTCATCAATATCTCGAAGTCGGGTACGACAACAGAGACTGCCTTGACGTTCCGTCTGTTGAAGAAGCAGTGTGAGGCCCAGATGGGCAAGGCCGCAGCCAAAGAGGTGATTGTGGCCGTAACGGATGCTAAGCGCGGTGCTGCTCGCACCTGTGCTGACAAGGAGGGTTACAAGTCATTCATCATCCCTGACAATGTAGGCGGCCGTTTCTCTGTACTCACACCAGTGGGTCTGCTGCCCATCGCCTGTGCCGGTTTTGACATCAAGGCACTTGTGCAGGGTGCTGCCGACATGGAGAAAGAGTGCGCATTGGACGTTCCTTTCGAGGAGAACCTTGCAGCACAATATGCTGCCGTGCGTAATGGTCTGTATCAGGCTGGCAAGAAGATAGAAATTATGGTGAACTACCAGCCCAAGCTGCACTTCGTCAGCGAGTGGTGGAAGCAGTTGTATGGTGAGTCTGAAGGCAAGGACAAGAAGGGTATCTTCCCCGCCAGCGTAGACTTCACTACAGACCTGCACTCCATGGGTCAGTGGATTCAGGACGGTGAGCGCACCATCTTCGAGACTGTCATCTCTATTGAAAAGCCTAACCGCCAATTGCTGTTCCCCAGCGACGAGGAGAACCTGGACGGTCTGAACTTCTTGGCTGGCAAACGCGTGGACGAGGTGAACAAGATGGCAGAATTAGGCACCCGTTTGGCTCACGTAGACGGTGGCGTGCCCAACATCCGCATTTCGGTGCCCGAACTGAATGAGTATTACATTGGCCAGCTCATCTACTTCTTTGAGATTGCCTGTGGCATCAGTGGCAATGTGTTGGGGGTGAATCCATTCAACCAGCCCGGTGTAGAGGCTTACAAGAAGAATATGTTTGCCTTGCTTGACAAACCTGGTTATGAGGCAGACTCAAAGGCTATCAAAGAGCGTCTGGCCACTGAGAAGTAGACATAACATTTATGCTTTAGACATAGGAACATATAAATATATTTGTGTGCGTTGCGATGCCAGAATGTGTTCCTTTGTTCCTATGTCTAAAAACAAAATATCATGGGGCATCAACAAGCAATAAATGAATATGCCAGAAAACACGGTTTTCAGCAATTTTGCCCGAAAGCCGTGTTTTTCGATATGGATGGTGTCATCTACGACTCAATGCCTAACCATGCCAAGAGCTGGCATGAAGCCATGGCCCACTATGGGCTGGTCATGCCTCCAGAAGGTGCCTACCAGTATGAGGGCATGCGCGGCGTGGAGACCATAAAACTGCTGGCCCGCCAGCAATGGCAACGTGAGCTGAGCGATGAGGAAGCCAAAGAGATGTATGCCTACAAGTCGGCCACCTATGCAGCCTGTCCCCCCGCCAGCCAGATGCCTGGTGTGAAAACCCTAATGCAACAAATCAAGGCTGACGGGTTGAAGATTTGCGTGGTGACAGGCAGCGGACAGCACACTTTGCTGGACAAGTTACTGACCGACTTCGAGGGATTGCTGACAGAAGAACTAATCGTAACGGCATTCGACGTGAAACATGGGAAGCCGAGCCCTGAGCCTTACATAGCTGGCATGCAAAAAGCTGGTACACAACCGTGGGAGTCCATCGTAGTGGAGAATGCCCCCTTAGGGGTCAGGGCTGCCATTGCTGCCCGCTGTTTCACCATTGCCGTGAATACGGGCCCCCTACCCGATGCTGCCTTACAGTCAGAAGGTGCCGACTTGATATTTTCCAAAATGACAGACCTCAGCGACCAGTGGAGCCAACTGCTGAAACGTTAGTCTGCCACTTCCTCCTCCATTTGTGCCTCCGTATCCATACGGCTGTCACGACGAATGACAAGATCGCTCATCCGTGACAAGCGAACCACAAGAGGGATATACTCATCGGTCTGGGGATGGCTGACACTGGCTGCAAACTCTAACCAGTCATTATCCGGTTTGCTGAAAACCAAACCTTCCAAAATGCCCGTCCTGCCATAGTCACCGTCCAGATACTGGATAAAGTCGGACTTGGCAAACTTGCGGTGGAAAAAGACTGAACCGTCTTGGCGCGACACGATGACGGTGACAGTGTTGTCTATGAACTCCTGTCCTGTCTCATCTTTCACTTTGGGTAATGAGTCGGCCGCCTGCCGGTGGATAGAGACATGATAGGAACGACCTATCCATTGGATGTCCCGCTCATCAGCATATTCCTGCATCTTGACAGGTCCTGATGGCGTCACCGTAATCACGCGCTGGGCTATGATGTTTTCACTTTTCTTCTTTTCACTACAGGCTGTCAACGTAAGAACTGCAACAGCCATGAACAGTGTCCAAACAATGTGTTTCATACTTACCTTATCATGAGTTGTGAGTGCAAAGGTACGAAAAAAAAACGATATCCCACTATCACCTAACGTTTATTTGCACTGCCCTGCAAAAAAGTCCCGTCATCACTGACGAGACTTTTACTGTCCTGAGTATCTTCTTACAAAAAGTCGTATACCCATTTGGATTGGAGGCACGCTTGCCTTTAAAAACACTATGTTAACCTAAATCACTATGATGTTCATTACTTAAACCTAAAATATATGTTTGTCGTTTTTGTGTTGATGGGAGCATCACTGCCCTAACTTTTTCTTCTTAGCTGTACTTATTTGACCACAAAGTTAGTAAAAAGTTTAATTACCGCTTAAAAAAACATCTTAAATTTTAGGCATTTGATTTTTTTTACGTACCTTTGCAAGCATTAATCAGACGAAATGTTTAGACTTTCAGGGATTTTAACACTTTTATGTCTTCTTTGCATAACTTGCAGTTGCAATAACGATGCCCAAGAGGCGGCAGAGGAGGAGATAGTCGCGGTGACGGAAACCGTGCCACAGATGGTCATGCAGATACAGAAATGTGCAAGGTTGTACACCACTGAGGTTCACGTGCATAAGATTGTCACCCACGATGACGTGATGCGCCTGCGCGGCAACGTGATGCGCAAGAACTTCGACATTGCACTGCCACTGGGAGAACGCAAGATAGCCATTCCCATGGATGCCACGCTGAAAGCCTACATTGACTTTGCAGACTTCTCGGAAGACAACGTTCTGCGGGAGGGTGACAAGATTACGATTCTGTTGCCAGACCCAAAAGTGACACTGACCAGTTCTAAGATTAACCAGAAAGCAGTGAGAGAGTTTGTGGGAATCGCCCGTTCACATTTCACCGACCGTGAGCTGACCGACTATGAGCAGCAGGGGCGCCAAGCCATCTTGAACAGTATACCAAGCATGGGACTGGTCAAGACAGCACAAGAGAATGCCGCCCGCGTATTGGTGCCGATGATAGCACAGATGGGCTACCGCGAGGAGAACATCACCATTGCCTTCCGCAAGGACCTTGACATTAGGCACCTCATTGACTCAAGCATAGAAAAGAGATGACACAAAAGCCCCAACAACAGTACAGCGCAGACAAACTGCTGCAACTCCTGAAAGAAAGCCGCACACGCCGACTGCTATTAGCCATTGCCGTCATTGTCGTTGTGTCCATTGCCTCGCTATGGACCTGCCAGACTGTTGAGGAGACAGAACTAAATGTCGAGGTGGATAACAGCATCAACATGACGCCGGAAATCATTGAGAGCATCAAGGATATCGGTGAGTGGGAGTTTTTAGCCATTGCCGACGAGGAATTGGTTGACACCATGCGCAAAGGCTTCTTCTCTGATGACCACTTAGTGCGCATCTACTATGGTACGGTACGTCTGGGCATCAATATGAAGCAAGTGGAGGAAAACTGGATAGAGACTGCAGGCGACAGCATTACGGTGACACTGCCCAAGGTAGGACTGCTGGACCGTAACTTCATTGACGAGGCACGCACCAAGAGCTTCTATGAAAGTGGCCGATGGACGGGTGCTGACCGCGAAGCCCTCTACCACAAGGCCCAGCAGCAAATGCTCAGCCATTGTCTGACACGGGAGAACTTGCTCAGCGCACAGCAGAACGGCGAGACACAGTTCCGCAAAATGATGCGCTCAATGGGGTTCGAGCACGTCAACATTCGCTGGAGCAACAAATAAACATCAAGTTTTCATTTCAACGGGAGGATGAGCAGCAGGCGCGTACCCTGCTCATAGGTGGTATCGTAGCTAATGGTACCACCCAACTTCTCTGCCAACCGTTTGCAGATGCTAAGGTCAAGTTCTGCCTCATCCTTCATGTCATCGGGCTCGTCAAACCAAGTGAACAGACTGCCTAACCTGTTCTGCGGAATGCCCACTCCCGTATCCATCACGAAAACAGTCAGCCGACCAACATTTTCACTGGTATTGCAACCAACCGTTATCTCCCCCTCCTCCGTGAAGCGACAGGCATTCAGTATCAACTTGTTCAGAATGAGCTCCACCACATGGCGATCGCTCTTGCAGAAAAACTCATCGTTCATTTCACGCTTGAAATTGAGTTTTACAGCCTGCCGGTGATAGAGGCTAAACATGTTGGCCTCCAGACATCGGCGACAGAGCGCATTGGGACTGAACGAATCGTCGTGCAGCTGATGACCCTCGCTCTCCGAGTCCGTAAACAGCAGAACCTCGTCCATCAGCGTTCCGATAAGGTTGGTGTTATATTCCATCTGGTCGGCTATATCACGCTTCTCGTTCTTCGATAGATACAAGTCATCTTTTGCCACCGTGTTGGCCAGTGTCTGTACTGCCTTGAGTGGGGTACGCACCTCATGTCCAATGTTACGCAGGAAGGCCCGCTTGATGTGGTCGCCCTTCTGCACTTCACGCACTTTCTTCTGCAAGCTCACAATTCGGAAGCCTGCTGCCATCAAGGCAATGACTAAAATGGCTATAACCAGATACAACATCACAATTTCCTTTCCATTTTTAAATAAAACGACACAAAGATAGGAATAAATCCTAAAACTGCAAAACTTTTCAACAACTAATTCTTGGAAAAGCCCGATTTCTTGACCAATGCCTCCACACGGAGCACTCCATCCGTCACTTTAAATCGCACATCAAAGTCCATGAACGGCATGCCATACTGACGCTGTGGGTCATCATGATAGTGAGGCCGGGGGTCCAAGGCCAGCGTCTTCTTCAGCACGGCAAGGTCGTCTGCCGACAACAGGCATGCTATCTCGTCAGGCACCTCTACCCGCAGGTGCTGCCACTCATGGCTGTCGGTGAACCCGCCACGTGCCTCGGCATGACTGTCCACATAGGGCAAATAAGGTTTAACGTCATAAATCGGCGTGCCATCCATCAGGTCTGCCCCCATCACCTCAATGGCGGGGACCTCGTAATCTACCTGTGCTATGCGCACTGAAGACAGTCCAAGATTGTTAGGCCGGAACGGTGAACGCGTGGCCCACACCCCAACCCGCTCGTTACCTCCTAACAGAGGTGGCCGCACGGTGGGGTGTTTCTCTGCTTGGACGTTCTCTGAGAATCCCCATATCAGCCACAGGTAGTCAAAGTCCTCTATTCCGCGCAGAGCTTCCGCCTGTGCATAGCTACCCACAAACTCCACCCGTCCGCGCAACTCGCAGACAATGCCACTCTGCCTTGGAATGCCAAACTTCGACGTAAAAGGAGAACGGAAAAAAGCGATTGGTTCTATCTTCATGCTGCAAAAGTAATCATTTCGAATGAGAAATGAAAGAAATGTTGTTTATTTCTCGTATAAAATTTGTAACTTTGCAGCCGTTATGGAGCAAAAGAAGATAACATTCGACAGTTTCATACGCGGTGTGATGGCTGTCATTATCGTGGTAGGCATCGTCATGTTGCTCAACAGACTGAGTTCGGTACTGCTGCCGTTCTTCTTGGCGTGGCTCATTTCCTACCTCATGTTCCCCATGGTCAAGTTCTTCCAGTACCGATGCCGACTGAAGTACCGCATCGTTGGTATTCTTTGCTCATTCATCGTGGTGGGGGCCGTGCTGACGGGACTATTCTGGCTCATGATTCCTCCCATATTGGAGGAAACATTGCGAGTGAAGGACCTCTTGGTGACCTATGTAAGCAACGACGCTACCATGAGCAACATTCCACAGTTGATACAAGAATTCATCCATGACCACGTAACAGCAGAAGAAGTGAAAGCCCTCGTCACACAAGGTGGGCTTATGGAGTCACTGAAAGCTGCTGTGCCCCGTGTGTGGGACATTATCGTACAGAGCATCAACATCGTGTCAAGTGTCTTCTCGCTGACCATGGTTGTGCTTTACACCTTATTTATATTATTAGACTACGAAGATATCTCGAAGGGTTGGGTCGAGCTACTGCCTGAGCGCATGCGCCCATTCACCGTAAAGCTGGTGAGCGACGTAGAGCAGGGCATGAACCTCTACTTCCGCGGACAAGGCTGCGTGGCTCTCTGCGTGGGTGTGCTGTTCAGCATTGGCTTCCTCATCATCGACTTCCCCATGGCCATCGGCTTGGGCATGTTCATCGGACTGCTCAACATGGTGCCCTACCTGCAGTTAATAGGCTTCGTGCCCACCATCCTGTTAGCCGTTGTCAAGGCAGCCGACACCGGACAGAACTTCTGGTTCATCCTCCTCTTGGCACTCTTTGTCTTCGCCGTGGTGCAGATTATCCAAGACACTATCCTCACGCCAAAGATCATGGGCCATGTCACGGGTCTCAACTCAGCCATCATCCTGCTATCGCTCTCCATCTGGGGCTCACTGCTCGGCATCTTAGGCATGATTATTGCCCTGCCGCTGACCACCCTGTTGCTAACGTACTATCAGAAATATGTAGTGAAGAAATAAATATCCCTCTCAAGGAAGGGAAATTAGAATGCAACAAACAACGTTATAAATCATATGAGTACTAAACAGTTTCTTTCATTCCTTTTTATCCTCTTACCTTTAACCCTCTCTGCCCAGCAACGCCAGACCGACACGTTTAAGACCAAGTCGGGCAAGGAAGTGAAGTTCACCTGCATCAAGCATGCCTCTATCATGATTGAGTACGACAGTCGCTACTTCTACTTCGATCCCGTGACGGTGCTGAAACCTGAGACAGACTTCACAGCCATGCCAAAGGCCAATTATGTGTTCATCACTCACGAGCATCCCGACCACTTCGACCGCATGGCACTCACTCAGTTAGTGTCGCCCCACACCGTGGTGTACACCAACAACAATGTAAATGCCCTATACCGTAATTCCGTGGCCATGAAGAATGGCGACGTCAAGCGCATCAGCGACGATGTGCTGTTAGAGGCTGTGCCTGCCTACAACACCACACCAGGGCACGAGCAGTATCACCCCCAAGGCCGTGACAACGGCTTTGTACTGACACTCGACGGATTGCGAATCTATGTGGCTGGTGACACGGAGGACATTCCCGAGATGGCCAACCTGAAAGACATCGATGTGGCTTTCCTACCTTGCAACCAACCCTACACCATGACTGTGCAGCAGGTCTGCACCGCAGCCAAGACCATCATGCCCAAGGTACTATTCCCCTACCACTACTCACAGACACCTATCCAGCAGGTTAAGTTCATGCTCAGTGGCACAGGCATTGATGTCCGCATCCGTAAATATCAATAAGTTAACAATAGTATTCACCAACACTTTAATTAAGCAAAAAAATGAGAAAACAGTTTTTCAAGGAGGCCTTGCTGGCCGTCGCCTTAGCTGCTTTCAGCAGCACGGCTGCCATGGGGCAACGTCAAGAGAGTAACAACGATGAATGGTTGCAAGACCTGGCTGGCCGCATCCAACTGCACGGCTATGCACAAGGCGGATTCAACTACACGCACAAAGGCGGCGAAGACACACAGACTTTCGAGCTGAAGCGCGTCCTCTTCTGGGCCAATGCCCAAATCACTGACCGATGGTCATTCTTGTTCATGCACGACTTCTCAAGTGTCGTACAAGAGTTCTACACCGACTACCGCATTTCCAACAACAAGGCACTGACCGTACGCCTTGGACAGTTTAAAAACGGTCTCTCCCTCGAAAATCCTCTCTCCCCGACAGCCATGGAGGCCATCGACGTCTACTCAGAAGGTGTGACCTATCTGACGGGCTGTGGCAGCGACCCCTTATTAGGCGTACAATATGGCCGTGATTTGGGCCTTGCCGTCTTTGGCGAGACCAACAACGGCAAGTTACGCTACGAGGTGGATATACTGAACGGACAGGGCATCAACAAGAAAGACGGCAACAAAGAGAAAGACTTTATTGGCCGACTGGAATACCGCCCGACAAAGGGTATGAACATTGTGGCTACGGGACAGATAGGCCGCGGACATGCCGTCAATGCCAAGCCATCGGGTTTCAACCCCGACATCCAGGAGGGCGATAACTACAAGCGCAACCGCTGGACCGCAGGTTTTGACTACAAGTCAAAGGCATTCAACGTACACGGCGAATATCTGGAGGGCAAAGATGGCTGTGTTACCAGCCGTGGTGCCTACGTGACAGGTGCCATCCCCATGGGCAAAGGCGTGGACTTCATCGGTTCCTACGACTTCTTCAACTTCAACACCGATTTAGGACTGGACCAGCACAAGGTCATTGCCGGTCTACAATACTGGTTCTTCCAAAAGTGCCGTTTCCAGGTGCAGTACGTCTACAAGTCGGCCTACTACACCCCAACCAGCTTTACCCACGGTGCCAACCATGCCATCATGGCACAGATGCAGATTCGCTTCGATTATGCTGGCAAGCGCAGAAAGTAATCAATCATAAACATTAAATCCCTAAACAACAAATATCCCCATGTTTTTAAGAATTTTCTTAACCATCGCCTTCCTGCTCATCATGGTGGGCGTAGGCATCTATTCCCGTAAACAAGCCAACTCCGTCGATGGCTTCGTACTCGGCGGACGCTCCGTGGGCGGCTGGCTCACAGCCTTTGCCTATGGCACCAGTTATTTCTCGGCCGTCGTATTCATCGGCTACGCAGGACAGTTCGGTTGGAAGTACGGTTTGTCAGCCACTTGGATTGGTATCGGCAACGCCATTATCGGCTCACTGCTGGCCTGGCTCATTCTGGGCCGCCGCACCAAGGTGATGACACAATACATCGGTTCGCGCACCATGCCCGACTTCTTTGGCATCCGCTACGACAGCGAAGGGCTGCGCGTGGTGGCCTCCATCATTGCCTTCGTGTTCCTCATCCCTTACACCGCCGGTGTCTATAAAGGCATCTCCACCCTGTTCGAGATGGGCTTCGGCATTCCCTATATCTACTGCGCCATCATCATGGCTCTGCTTACCGCCGTCTATGTCATCTTAGGCGGCTACAAGGCCACAGCCATCAACGACTTCATTCAGGGTTGCATCATGATTTTCGGCATTGTGCTTGTTGTCACTGCTGTCATCAACAGCCAAGGCGGACTCAGCACTGCCGTCGACAAACTGGCCCAGCTGCCTGCTGATGGTAGCACGGAGTCAGGCAGCGGCATGTTCGCCACCCTGTTTGGCCCAGACCCATGGAACCTGTTGGGCGTGGTCATCTTGACCTCACTCGGCACATGGGGCCTGCCGCAGATGGTAGGTAAGTTCTACAGCATCACCGATGAGGCTGCCGTGCGCCGCGGCACCGTCATCTCCACCGTCTTTGCCCTGCTGGTGGCTGGCGGCTGTTACTTCTTAGGCGGCTTTGGCCGATTGTTCGACAGCCCTGCCATCTACGTGGACGGTAAGTTAGCTTTCGACAGCATCGTACCCTCCATGCTCGTCACACTCAACGATGCCATCATTGGACTTGTGGTGCTGCTGGTGCTGGCAGCCAGCATGTCAACGCTGGCCGGACTGGTACTGACCTCTGCTTCCACGATGACCCTCGACCTCATCTATCGCGACAAGAAGTCGGAGGAGGGCGAAGTGGTAGACAGCGTCATTGACGACGAAGTGGCAGAAAAGGTTGAGCGTCGCAAGGTGGTGGTCATGCGCGTCCTCATCGTGTTCTTCATTGCCATCTCACTGCTCATCGCCCTCAACCCGCCGACGTTCATTGCCCAGCTCATGGGCATCTCGTGGGGAGCACTGGCCGGTGCCTTCTTAGCTCCGTTCCTGCTTGGCCTCTATTGGAAAGGTGTCACGCCTGCTGCCGTCTGGGCCAGCTATGTATGGGGCGTAGGCCTTATCGTGGTCAATATGTTGTCGGGCAACGCCATTGCCAACCCCATCAACTGCGGCGCCATTGCCATGTTGGGCGGATTCCCCGTGGTGTGGTTGGTTAGCCTGCTCACCCCAAAGATAAATCGCGAGAAGGTGGACCGCATCTTCAAATGCTACAATCGGTAAGCTCCGCCTTTACTTTCCCTTACTTATACCGCCCACTACGTCGTCATTCTCGATGGTGTGGGCGGTTTTCTTGACGGTGGCTTTCAGTTGTCCGAAGCGGTATGTCAGTGCGAGGCTGAACGAACGGGCACGCCGCCATGAAGTGGAAAGGTCACGGAAGTCGCCATTAACCGCTGACGATTGAGACTGCCAGAACTTCTCAAACGGGTCATTGGCCCCTAAGCGCACCGTCAGGCGGTCATCCTTGAGGAACGAGCGTTGCAACGAAGCATAGCAGCCATACCACGAGTGCTGAACATAGTAGGCATTGGATGGGTTATGCCCTATCTTGCCATAGGCACTGAGGGTGAAGCGCAGCTTCCAAGGCAGCTGTTGCGTCAGGTTGACGTAGTAGTTGTCTGACCATCCAGTAGTGCGATAGCCGAGATTGGGGTTCTCGTAGTGTTCGTAGCGCAAGGTGTTGTTCATTACGAGCATTGTACTGCTGAAAGGGCGCCACTGCACATATTGCTCGAAAGTGGCCCTACGATAACGCTGCACGTTGCCGTAAGTCAGGTAGCGCACATCACCTTGCGCACTCTGAATAGAAGTGATGCCGCCATTAGAGAACTGATAGCCTGGGGCCAGCTGGAGTGTCAAGTGCTTTCCTACGTACATATAAACGAGGGTTAGGCGTTGCGAGTGTGACGAGACCAGCTGCGGATTACCCTGCTGCACGATGCTGGGCGAGGTGACGACAGCGGGGTTCAGATAGGAGATGCCAGGGCGATTGATGCTGGTAGTGTAGTTCAACTTCAGCGACTGCGCCCCCGTCAGC
>ERZ842401.3509-NODE-3509-length-19393-cov-12.142052_pt1 | contig 19393 bp, 17 predicted proteins | sample MGYA00521270_ERZ842401 | MGnify/ENA primary metagenome ERZ842401 (study PRJEB31892, sample SAMEA3878208) | bioreactor metagenome | biome: Moose rumen | place: Sweden | collected 2011-10 | study: EMG produced TPA metagenomics assembly of the PRJEB12797 data set... | reverse complement strand
CTCTTATTTTCTTTGTCTGTATGATTTTAGATTCTTTTTCAGTAGATACTAAATAGGTAAAAAAAAAGCCGTTCGAAAATCCGAGAAATGAAGGAAATCGAACGGCTTTTTTTATTGCCTTATTTGATGGCTTCTTTTAGATTAGCCATCAGCTGGGTAAAGTCATCTTCTGCAAGATTGAATCCCATCATGTGCAATGCCCTGAGCGGTGTGCTGTCAAGCATCTCTTCGTTCATCTTGTCGGTAATGGCTTCTTTTTCGGCACTGTCGGCTTCTTTGTTCTGCTGCTGATTTTTGTCGAGGAATGCCTTTATTATGTCTTTTGTCCGTTCGTCTGCCATTAAATCTCCGGCAGTCGTGTTGGGAGTGATTTCCTGCAACAGGTTGACATGTGTCGTAAAGGTGATTTGTTTTTCAAGGCGAATGTCCCTGCTTGAAGCACCAATGAGAATGTCATACTCTCCGCTTGCAGCATACCATTGATGAATGTCCGTGTTGTACCATGCAAGGCTTCGTTTGTTTACGGTAAACGTAACCGTTTTCGCCTGTCCTGGAGCGAGCAGCACTTTTTCAAAGCCTTTCAACTCTTTTACGGGGCGTATGGCCGTTTCTGTCTTGTCCTGAATGTACATCTGCACGACTTCTTTTCCGGCTACGGCACCCGTGTTCTTTATTGAAACAGATACCGTGATGGCATCATCATCGCTGAAAGAATCTTTGCTGACAGATATGTCCGAGTATTCAAATGTAGTGTAGCTTAATCCGTAACCGAATGGGTATGCCACATCCATATTGCGGGAATCATAATAGCGATAGCCTACAAAAATTCCTTCGCCATAGTCAACATCATGCTTGTTTTTTGAAAAACTAAGGTAGGCTGGAGTGTCTTCAAGGCGTAACGGGAATGTTTCGGCAAGCTTTCCGCTCGGATTCACTTTGCCAGTAAGGACATTTACGACTGCTTCGCCTACTGCTTCGCCTCCAAGATATGCTTCAACAATGGCATGAACTTTTTTTGCCCACGGCATCAAAACAGGAGAACCGTTTTGAAGCACTATAATTATCGTTCCGTTTACTTTTGCAATCTGATCAATCAGCTTGTTTTGTACAGGAGGCAGATTTAGATGAGTCCTGTCGTATCCTTCGCTTTCATAACTGTCTGGGAGTCCTGCAAAGAATACGACTGCACTGCTGTTTTGTGCAAGGGCAACGGCCTGTTTTACAAGTTCTGCATCTTCCTGTTCTGTCTTGTCAATGCAGTACCCCTGTGCATATTCAAATGCAATGCCTGCATTCTTGAATGCCGTCAAAGGACTTACGACGGTACTGGTGTTTATGTGGCTTGAACCGCCACCCTGAATGCGTGGTTTGTTTGCAAATTCTCCAATGACAGCAATGGTTCCATTATTCTTTAATGGCAGGACACCTTCATTCTTTAAAAGAACAATGGACTCTTCTTCGAGTTCCCGTGCAATGTCATGGTGCTTTGCAAAATCAAATTCTCCAGGTTCGCGGTTGTCCACGTAAGAATAAATCCACCGTAAGAGCCGCTCACAGGTTTCATCAAGATGTTTTTCCAGTTCCGGGTTTTTCTTGATTGCTTCGAGCACTTTTTTGTCATTGATGCCTCTGGAAGACGGCATTTCAAGGTCTTCTCCTGCAATGAGACCTTTTACACGGTCATTTACGGCACCCCAATCGGACATGACAACACCCTTGTATCCCCATTCCGTACGCAGCACGTCTGTCAAAAGCCATTTGCTTTCGCCTGTGTAGCTGTGATTTATTAAATTGTAGCTGTGCATTATGGTAGCAGGCTGCGATTGCTTGACGGCTTTTTCGAATGCAGTCAGATAAATTTCACGCATCGTGCGCTCGTCACAGTTTGAAGAAGCTGTAAGCCTGCGGTATTCCTGATTGTTTAGGGCAAAGTGCTTTATTGATGTTCCGACATGATGTGCCTGCACGCTGTTGATGTAGCTTGCTGCAAGTTCGCCGGCAAGATATGGATCTTCACTAATGTATTCAAAGTTTCGTCCGCACAGGGGGGAACGCTTGATGTTTACTGCAGGTCCCAGAATTGTGGAAACGTCTTGCTGCTGGCATTCTTTTGCCAGAGTGTCACCGAGTTTTTGCAATACGCTTCTGTCAAAGGAACTTGCTGTGGCACATGCTGCAGGAAAACAGATTGCCTTGATGCTTTCATTTGCACTGCTGCCTTCCTTTTCAAGGTTCTGTTTGCGCAGTCCGTGAGGTCCATCGCTCACCATGATATGCGGAATCCCCAACCGTTCAACAGTCTTTGTGTGCCAGTAATCGGCTCCGCTCAACAAGCCGCATTTTTCTTCGAGCGTCATTTTTTTTATTAGTTCTTTGATTTCATTTTCACTGTGGCCAGCCATTAAAACCTCCTGTTTGTTTGGGGCACGATTATTGTGCTGCATAAAACAAAAAAACGCAGCCATATAGCTGCGTATTGTGTAAATCTATGGGGAATTAATCCATTTCCTCTCTGTTTTCGTAGGCATAGAAGAAATTAACGTAGAACGTTGTACAGTCAGGAACGTGAACTGCCCATTCAACGGTTACCGTCTTGATGTTCATGCCGTCCTGAACGGGATTCAGCTTGTCTTTCATTCCACGCATGATTTCCTTTGCTTCACTGTCCAAAGGTTCTCCCTTTGACCAGCTGGAATCTGCCATTGTAGACAGGTATTGGAACACGTAAGGAGCATTAAGGGGAGAAAACCTGTTTATTTCAGGTTTTCTGAGCTGGAACTGTATCTTCAAGTCCCAATCTTCCTTCAGTCCTGCGAATTTTTCCATTGGATAGGTGTAATGGATGTTTATATCAGAAAAATCTAGTTCATTGTTAAAAAAGTTGGCCAGTTCTCGTCCATATTTATATGATACAGTAGGATTTTTCATTTCCCCTGTTATAAAGTTTTCAGAATCTTGCAAGCATTTTTCGTATTTATCCTTTAATGTCATATAAAAAACTCCTTTTTTAAGTCTAACAGCAACATTCTTAATTGTCAATGAACAGATTTGAATCTTGAACAGATTTGAATCAGAGACTGCCTACAGGCTGTCCTGAATTTTCATGTACTGCACGCGGCACTCAATGATTCCGAAAAGAATGACTGCAAATGACAGATAAAAATAAATGGAATTCTGCCCGAATCCTGCAAAATAGTTGTATATGCCGTGAAGCATGACGGCAAAAAAGAAAGGCGAAATCTTAAAGCATTTTGTCTTGATGCCATAGACAAAAAGTCCACCCAGTGCTCCGCAGACAACGTGGATGATGATTGCTGTCGCCATCCTCAGGCTCAGGCTGTCAAAATCGCTGATAAGGTAAAACAGTGTTTCACAGCACCCCAATGCAAGTCCGCTCAGCATGGAATACAGAAAAAAAAGGTTTTCCCGTGTGTTTTTTGCAGGGAGCAGGAACAAAAAAAGCATCTTGATGGATTCTTCTATCAACCCGTTCACAATGATGGCACTGATGAGGATTCCCAGCAGGTTCTTTGCGGAAAAAAGCCCTCCGACAAAGAGTTGCATGACGGCGATGGGAACGACAGCAGCAAGTCCCAGAATGCAGGACACAAGGCCTTTCCATATTTTAAAACCTTTTGCCAGCACGGCAATGCATATAAACATTGCAACTAAAGGAATGAAACATAATGTAATGTACATCACCATTTGCATTCTACTCCTTGCCTTTTTCCATGCATATTTGATCTATGGTAAAGTTTGCAATTTCCTGCATGTCGTCCAAATTCGTTTTGCCAAGCACTACAATATGAAACACTGCATTTTCAAGTATCATGTACAGCATGTCTTCTACCTTTTTTATGGGCAAAGCCTTGAAGTCACCCGATTTCTGACCTTTGATTATGACTCCTGTAATGAGGTGGTGCAGGCGCAAAAATCTTCGATGCACTCGTTCGTTTACGGAAACCTGGGTTTTCTGAAGCTGCAAAAGGTATGCCATCAGTACTTGAAACAGTTTTGCCCGGGACTCGCAGAATGCCAGCATGACTTGGAACAGTTTTCTAAGGCATGCTTCTGTCGTCAGAGTTTTGTCCTGTACGACGACAAGCAGTTCTTTTTCCATGTCGTTGGTCAGCTGCTTTATGCTCCATGAAAATATTTCCCTTTTGTTCTTGAAGTATATGTACAGGGTCGTTCGTGTGATGCCGCATCGGTCTGCAATCTTTTGAAACGTAACGTCTTCGTATCCCTCTTCAATAAAGAGCGTCAAGGCTTTGTCGAGAATTTCGTGTTTTCGTTTGTCGTGTTCTACAGGAATTGCCATTATTTTTTATCGTAAATGTATAATGTTGTATCCAATTTTCCAGCCTTTATTGATTTCAATGCCGTTGCATATTTTCCAATGCACTTTTGAAATGATTTTTGGCTAGTAATGAATCCCATCTTCCAGTTTGGAAAATCCGTGAACAGGCTGGACATCGACTTGTACAGCTCTTCTGCTTGCTGCGTGTCTCCCAAACGTTCTCCATACGGAGGATTGCATAGCAGCAGTCCTTCTTCGTATGGTGCCTTCAAATCTGCAAAATTGCTTTCCATAAAGTCTGGACGCTCTATTTTTGCATCGCTTCCAATCATCTGGAGTGCCCTGCCTGCCATGACGCATGCATGTTCCGCATTCAGTCTGGCTTTTTCGACTGCTGTCCTGTCAATGTCGCTGCCAGTAATGCGGCACAACACGTCGGTACGTATTTTTGCGGCTTCGGCCTTTTTTATGTCCAAGGCTTTTTCCTGATTGTAAATGGCAAGATGTTCGTAGGCAAAATGCCGTCCGAGTCCGGGAGCAACATTGTGTGCATATAAGACGGCTTCCGTTACGATAGTGCCGCTTCCGCAGAATGGATCATGAAGAGGCATTTTTCGCTTCCATAGCATTTCCTGAAGCAGGATGGCTGCTGTCGTTTCACGGAGCGGTGCAAGGACTCCTGCTGTCCTGTAGCCTCTGATGTGAAGGGCTTCGCCACTGGTATCAAGCAGAATGATTGCTGTATTTTCTTCCATATAAACGCGTATTGTGCATTCATCGCCTTTTTCGGGCAGTGTCGTCATGTTCCACTTGTCGCCAAGCTTTTTGTAAATAGCTTTTTGGATGATGCCCTGAATGGAGTGTTCACTGGACAGCTTGCTTTTGTGGCATCGGACCTTGTCAACAACAACGCGGACGTTTTTTTTGAAAAAGTCCGGCCAGTTTACGGCATAGCAACCGTCAAAAAGCTCGTCAAAGTCTAATGCCTTGTATTTTGCCATTTGCAGATACACGCGGTCGCTTGTCCGCAGGCAATAGTTTGTTCTGTACAGAGCATCGTCATCTCCTGTGAAGGAAACCCTGCCGGGAGCATTCCCGTCAAGTTTGTAGCCAAGGAGCTTTAACTCATTGCCCAATATTTTTTCTGCACCAACGGCACATAATGCCACATACGTATTCATAATGACATTTTAACACTTTTTGACATATTGTTCAATTAAAGGAAACTGCTGAAACTGAAGTTTTTGGAGAATTTTTAAAACTGTTTCAAAAATTGGTTTGCACGGTGCAAAAATGACAGGAGCAGTGCTATAATGAACGATATGACAATGAAAGATGGTGTTCGAATCGGAGTGTGTGCAGTCTGTTTCCTGTTCTGTGCGATGGGATTCTATTGTGCCCTGAAAGTCTGCTCCTATGATGTGGATCTGCCGCAGGTGTCATCTCCATTTCGGATTGCACTCGTTACAGACCTGCATTCCTGCCGCTATGGAAAGAATGAGAACGTTCTTGTGAACGCACTTTGTGCTGCGAGTCCTGATGTTGTTCTGCTTGGGGGCGACATTTTTGATGACAAGCTTTCAGATGCAAACACTGAAACATTTCTTGCAGCTGCTGCCCGCCAGTTTCCCTGCTATTATGTTACAGGCAACCATGAATGGTGGAGCGGAAGAAATGGATTTGAGCGGAAAATGCAGATTCTGAAAAAATACGGCATTCGCATTCTTGCTGGAGAGCGGGTTGAAATGACTGTACGTGGTCAAATCGTAGTGCTTTGTGGTGTGGATGACCCGGATTGCGAGTGGCAGGATGCTCCCAATGGAACTTTTTCCGAACAAGTGGACAGAGTTTCTCCGATTGATGGGAATGAACATGCTGTCATTCTGCTTTCACACCGTCCTGAATATGCTGCATTGTATGCACAAAAAGGCTTTGATCTAGTCTTGACTGGTCATGCTCACGGTGGTCAGTGGCGCATTCCTGGCATATTGAACGGATTGTATGCTCCAAATCAAGGGCTTTTTCCAAAGTATGCAGGTGGACGATATCTCGTTGGCACTACCGTTATGATTGTGAGTAGAGGGCTTGCTCGTGAGTCTACAAGGGTGCCCCGGTTTTATAATCGCCCTGAACTTGTCATTGTTACTGTTCGTCCTGCTTCTGATATCCCTTGATTATTGCTTTCTGTGCGTAATGCACGAATGTTAGTGTCTGTCGTACTATCTAAGATTGTCTTAACCCAGACGTTTTAATGTCAAATAGTTTGACATTCAAAGTCCAGACGGCTGTGCATTCTAAGTCCAGACGGCTGTGCATTCAAAGTCCAGATGGCTTTGCATTCTAAGTCCAAACGGTTTGACATTTTAATGTCTGCGACTCTGTTATTCAAGCAATTGTTATGCGGATGTCCGTATAGGGGTGCTCATGATAGCAATTTTTATATTGCAGGGAGTTGTCTCTTTTTATCTTTGATGACCACGCAATGCTGCAAAGGAAGTCATGGACGAATATAAAGAATATAAAAAGTGGGCAATAACCAACGGATACAAGGATATTGTAAGGCAGTGCGACCAGCTTATAAAGGATGTATTGAAGCGGATAAAGTGCGACGGAATGGACAAGGTTTTTGACTGGCGCAATTCCACTACATTTTTTTTTCAAAATGCAGTATGATGTCTCTGACGTAAAATGCAAGGAGCATCAAATTGGACAAGACGAACAATTCTGACACGAAGTCTATGGGGGCAAAGCTCAAAGATTCCTGTCTGCAAAGGAACGCAACGACACAAAATCTTCCTACTCACATTCAGATTCGAGGTGCAAGGGCTCACAACTTAAAGAACATTGATGTGGACATTCCGCTGAACAAAATTACTGGCATTGCAGGTGTTTCGGGGAGTGGAAAATCTTCTCTTGCATTAGGCGTTTTGTATGCGGAAGGAAGTCGTCGTTATCTTGAATCTCTTTCCACTTATACACGACGGCGCATGACTGAGGCAAGCAGGGCGCAGGTGGACGAGGTACGCTATGTGCCTGCATCTCTTGCACTGCACCAGCGTCCAGGTGTGCCAGGAATTCGTTCAACTTTTGGAACTTCAACTGAGCTTTTGAATTCACTTCGCCTTATGTATTCCCGTCTTGCAAATCATCGTTGTCCCAACGGTCATTATGTAGCCCCTTCGCTTGCAGTTGCCGCTGAACAGGAACTAGTGTGTCCTGAATGTGGCGTTCATTTTTACGGGCCTGGCGCGGAAGACCTTGCCTTTAATTCTAGTGGAGCATGTCCAGAATGTGAAGGAACTGGCATCGTACGCACAGTGGATGAAAGTACTCTTGTTCCAGATGAGTCTCTTACGATAGACGAAGGGGCCGTGCTTCCTTGGCAGACTTTGATGTGGTCTCTGATGAAAGATATTGCGCGGGAACTTGGTGTTCGCACGGATGTCCCCTTTCGAGAACTGACCCAGAAAGAGAGGAATATTGTTTTTCATGGCGAGCCAGTCAAGCATCACATGATTTACCAGAACAAAACCAATGGTGCATCAGGTGAGATGGACTTTACCTACTTTAACGCTACTTACACCGTAGAAAACGCTCTTTCCAAAGTAAAGGACGAAAAGGGCATGAAACGGGTTGAAAAATTTCTGCACGAAGGAATTTGCCCGTGCTGTCATGGTACACGGCTTTCCGATGCCGCCCGTGCTCCTCTCGTACAGGGAATCTCCCTGGACAAAGCATGTGAGATGACTTTGAGTGAATTGATAGAATGGGTTGCCGCAGTTCCTGCATCTTTGCCAAAAGAAATGCAGTCCATGGCAGAACGGATTGTTGAGTCCTTTAATGATACAGCTCGCCGCTTGGTTCAGCTGGGACTTTCCTATATTTCATTGGACAGAGCTGCTTCCACTCTGAGCACTGGCGAACGCCAGCGAATGCAGCTTGCCCGAGCTGTGCGTAACAGAACTACAGGTGTCCTCTATGTTCTAGACGAGCCAAGCATAGGACTGCACCCATCGAATTTAGAAGGTCTTGTTGGAGTAATGGACGATTTGATAGTCGATGGCAACACAGTCGTTTTGGTGGACCACGATACGCAAGTGCTTTCCCATGCTGACTGGATTGTAGAATTGGGACCAGAAGCAGGTGCCAAAGGGGGCACTGTGATTGCCCAAGGAACAGTGGTTGATGTGTGTAAAAATCCGGACAGCAAAATTGGACCCTTCTTGAAGAGGGCAATGGAAGAAAGAAAACGAATGGAATTTTAACCGGAAAGAACCGCCTGTTTTTGGGAGATTGTACTATAATTTTTACATCGCAAGTATTTACAGGATTTGCTCGATACTGGATTTGAACCAGTGACTTCTACCGTGTGAAGGTAGCACTCTACCACTGAGTTAATCGAGCATAAAAGATATATGCTTTCTTTCTGTCTTCCATAGTAAAGAAAAGTGCCCGTCCGTGTCAAGAACTGTTTTAACTTACGGACAGGCAGACACATGCTTTTTTATGCGTAGATAGGGCGCACGTTGATTACGCCGTCAATCTTTGAAAGCTTTTCTATGGTAGCATCATCAACTTTTCCGTCTACATCAATCAGGTTGTAAGCTAAGTCGTTTCTGTTCTGGTTTATCATGCTTGCAATGTTGTACTGAGCATCGCCTAAAACGGATGTGAACTTTGAAACTACGCCTGCAACATTTTTGTTGCTTATGCACAGTCTGGTTCCGCCAACAGGAATGGTAGAATCCATGTGGCAGCGTGGAAAGTTTACGCTGTGTTCAATGTTTCCTGCTTCAAGGAAGTCTCGGAGTTCTTTCACAGCCATGACTGCACAGTTTTCTTCTGCTTCAGGAGTAGATGCCCCTAGATGCGGCATGCAGATGACCTTTTCATTGTTCAGCAGTTCTTCAGCCGCAAAGTCCGTTACCATGCCAGCAATCTTTCCTGTCTTTATGGCTGCAAGGACATCTTCGTTGTTGACTAGACCACCACGAGCAATATTGATGATTCTGACACCATCTTTCATGTTCTTGATTGTTCCTGTGTTTATCAGTCCTTTTGTGTCTGGGGTTTCTGGAACATGAACTGTAATGTAGTCTGACTTTGCAAGAAGAGTGTCCAGGGTTTCAGCGTGTTTTACCTGATGGTTCAAGCTCCATGCTGCATCAATTGACAAATATGGATCGTAACCTATGACATTCATTCCGAGTTCCACAGCAATGTTTGCTACCTGTGCACCGATTGCACCAAGTCCTATGACTCCAAGCGTCTTGTCCTTGATTTCCTGTCCAATGAAATTTTTTTTGCCTTTTTCGGCAAGACCTGCAATTTCTGCTCCTTTGCCCTTAAGGGTTTCAACCCAGCTGTTTGCAGAAATGACAGGACGGCTTGCAAGCAGAATGGCAAGGACAACCAGTTCCTTTACTGCGTTTGCATTTGCACCTGGAGTGTTGAATACAACAACACCTTTCTGCGACATTTCCTTGACAGGGATATTGTTTACACCTGCTCCTGCACGGGCGATTGCCTTTACCGTTGGGTCAAGCTGCATGTTAAGCATGTCATGTGAGCGGACAAGGATTGCATCTGGCTTTACGATTTCGCTTGCAATTTCGTAGTCATCGCGAGGAAAGTTATCAAGTCCCTTTGCGCTGATTCTGTCTAATGTTTGAATTTTGTACATGGTATTCTCCTGTGTTTTTGGAACGTGTTCGCCTGTTTACTGAAGGTTTTCTTTTGCAAACTTGTCCATGAATGCAATGAGAGCCTTTACTCCATCGATAGGCATTGCATTGTATATTGATGCTCTCATTCCACCTACAAGCCTGTGTCCTGCAAGATTTACAAGACCTGCTTCTTCTGCTTCCTTGACGAACTTCTTGTTTATTTCCTTTGCCTTGTCAGGATCTGATTCCTTTGTAAGGAATGGAACGTTCATCAATGAGCGGCTGCCTTTTTCGGCAGTGGCATGGTATGCAGGGCTTGAATCAAGATAGTCGTACAGGAGATTTGCCTTTTCGACGTTGAGCTTGTGAATTCCCTTTGCACCACCATTTTTTTCAATCCAGTCAAGGACTTTTCCCAGCACGTAGATTGTGTAGCATGGAGGCGTATTGTACATGCTTTCATTGTCTGCATGAATCTTGTAGGACAGCATTGATGGTGTTCCTGCACGCAGGTTTTCTGTAATCAAATCTTCCCTGATGATGACAAGCGTTACTCCTGCTGGTGCAAGGTTCTTTTGTGCTCCTGCAAACAAAAGCCCAAACTTGGATACGTCCAGTTCTTCTGAAAGAACGCATGAGGAAATGTCTGCTACCAGAGGAATGTTTCCCGTGTCGGGAATATATTCGTAGTGTGTACCCATAATGGTATTGTTGAAGCAGATGTACACATAGTCATAGTCACCCGTTACTTTTTCTACGCGAGGAATATAAGAGTAGTTTTTGTCAGCGCTTGAAGCAATGACATCAACAGCAACACCGAGTTTTTTTGCTTCTGCAGCAGCCTTTTTTGCCCATACTCCTGTTTCAATGTATGCAGCCTTGCCTGTATGAATGGCAAGATTTTCGGCAACCATTGCAAACTGAGTGCTTCCGCCACCTTGCAGGAACAGGATTTTGTAGTTGTCAGGAACATTCATCAATGAGCGTACCTGAGCTTCTGCGTGTTCAATAATGGGCTTGAATGCTGCTGAACGGTGGCTCATTTCCATGACAGACTGTCCGGTTCCCTTGTAATTCAACATTTCTGCAGCACATTCCTTTAATACGTCCTCTGGAAGGCATGAAGGACCTGCTGAAAAGTTAAAGACTCTTTTTTCGCTCATATTGTTTACTCCTCTGTTTTATGTGAGACCCCGTAAAAGTGTTTTTTTAGAGGTCTTCATTGCTGATTGCTGAAAGTGTTTCCAGCGATGTCAATAACGATACATTTTCCACCTTTGTATGTTCCGAAACGGAAAGCACGCAAGGCGTGTAGTTTATGATGCCCTTGATGCCGCATGCCGAAAGACGTTCTGCCAATGGTTGGGCTTCCTGCGGTTCAACGGTAAGAATGGCAAAATGAATGCCTTCCTCTTTTATGACCGTTTCCAGCATTGTTGTCGGATGCAACGGAAACACCGAATGCAGAATCTCGGTTCTGTTTACGCTGGAGTCGAATCCTGCTGCAATGGTAAAGCAGGATTCTTCCAGTTCTGTGTTTTTCAGCAATGCTTCGCCCATCTTGCCAAGTCCTACGATGCAACATTTGTGCTGTACATTCGTAATGTTCAGCACTTTTTCCAGTGCCTGCTTCAGTTCTTCAACCTTGTATCCATTGCTGGCTCCACACCGTACGTCCAGACTGGAAATGTCTCTTCGGGCAACAGCTGCGGTGCATCCTACCAGACGCTCTATTTGCTGCGACGTAATTGTTTTTTCCGAATATCGCGATAACAGTCGTTCAAGTAGTACAAAACGTCTTTTTGTAGGCTCTGATATAGGTTTCATTACACTCCTGTGAAATAAATCACTCTATTTTGGTGGTTACAGTTAGATTTTATCGTTTGATTTTGATTTGGTCAAAGCAAAAAACATTGGAATTCTGTGGAAAAACTATAAATTCTTACAGAAATGACATAATTTCACGTATTTTTATACTTTTTGTGAATTAAATCACATTGTATATGTGTCCTAAAATGATGGATTACGTGCATTATAAATATAGGAGGCTTTTATGAAAGCAGTATCTATGTGGTTTGCCGTTGTTGCATTGTTTGTTGGCTGCACGTCGGGCAGAACGGAAATGAAGGTAACGGCATGGAATGTGCAGACTTTTTTTGACTCTGTAAACGACGGCACGGAATACAAGGAGTTTGCATCTTCGAAAAACTGGGGACACGACGCATACCGAACAAGACTTGAACGGCTGTGTGCTTCCATGAAGAAAATAGACTCAGATGTATTTGTTCTGGAAGAAATTGAAAATGAACACGTCGTTCATGACGTTGCGGCCCTGCTTGCTTCGGATTGGAACTTTAGGCGGCACTATCACTATGCGTGCTTTGCAAAGCAAGACGGCAGTGCCATCGGGTGTGCAGTTCTGTCTCGATTCCCTCTGGAAAATGAATCTGTTCATGGCCTGTATGTACATGGTGCAAAAGAAGTTATGCCACCTCTCCGCCCACTCATGCAGGTAACGGTCTTGAACGGCAAACATTCCATCGTCCTTTTGGTGAATCACTGGAAAAGCAAGAGGGGTAGTGACGGATGCCGTTCGTGGCGGAAACGACAGGAAATGGTTCTTGGCTGCCGCATTCTTGCTTTGAAAGATGAAAATGTCATTGCCTGCGGAGACTTTAATCAGGATGCCTCAGAGTTTGTGCTGGCATCAGACGGCACCGTTGCTTTGCAGACATTTGATGAATGCACCTTCATGTGCAGGGGCACTGATTCTTCTGAGCCAAACAGATGCGGAACGTATTTTTACAAAGAAGAATGGTCGGAACTTGATCACATATTGTACACAAAAACGGTGACTGCCTCGAATTTTCATGCGGAAACGGACGGACCATGGTGCAACCCAGAAACACATGTGCCGTATGCTTACAGAGTGTGGACAGGAAACGGATATAGCGACCATCTGCCCGTTTCCTGTTCTGTTTCATTTTAGGACTTCTTTTAGGAACTTATGCTCCTAGTAGCTGTAAATGGCATAAATGGTTGTCTTGCCATAGGCAACCATTTTTATGAGCGATTCAATCCTTGATTCCTTTGTTGAAAGGTCAAGCATTATGCCGGAACCGTCTTTTTCGGTATTGAATGTAAGGTTGCACAGCCGTTTTGAGCCTTTGGTAATAGCCGTTTTAATGTTTTTGCAGTATCCATAATACTGCGTGACATTTTCAATGTTGTCTTCTGCAGGGGTGTCTGCAATATTGTATTTCGTAACGCCCTTGTATCCTTTGTTTGAAGATTTTATTGCAGAAAGGGCAAGCTTTGCACTTGTTTCATTCGGGCAGTTGTCGTACATGTATATGAATTTCTGATTTGTTTCGTATTCCGTTTTTTCGTTGTTTGAAAGGCATGATGCTGGAAAAAGGATGAAAATGCAAATCAGCAGCATACCAGCCTGAACATACAGTTGTTTTTTTATATTCATAACAAGCCTCCTAAATTCATTATCGTTCTTTTCTGGGCAAGAGGCAAATAAAAAACTGTTTTTTTTACTGTTGATGGTTTTTGTGCAAGAGGATGCTCATAAGCTCCTGACTATGGGAAAATATACTTCAGTCAGGAGCCTGCATTCGATTGGTGAACCTGTTCGGAAATTGTTTTTTTCCGAACAGGTTGCTTTTTAATGAGATGCTTAAAATCGTGCTGTTGCAACAATTTTGGACAGGACTATTGGTTTGCTTTCATCTTGGTTACTTTTTCAAGGCGGTCGAGAGCCTTTTTGTCAGCTTCCTGTGCATTTTTTATCAGCTTTTCAGTTACGGTGTTGATGTTGTTTACCATGTAGATTGGCTGGAGCGTTGCATCCAGACAGTCACGCCACAGAGAGCTTTCAGGATCGACAATGTTGCGCTTTAATGTTGCCATTGAAATTGGAATGTGGACGTACTTGTCGTGAACCAGTCCAATGACAATCTTTGTCTTTCCTGCCATTGCAGCATGAACGGCATTGTTGCCCAAGCGTTCGCAATAGATGGAGTCGTTTGCCGTAGTAACGGAAGCTCGGACTTCGTAGCTTGGATCAATATACTTGAGGTTGATGTGAATCTTTCTGTTTGCAAAGTATTCCGTAATCTTGTCTTTAAGGAATGTACCTATGTCGGCAAGCTTTTTGTTTCCAGATGCATCAGTCTGATTTGTAGAGGTCAAAAGCTCCTGTCCTGCGCCCTCTGCAACAATGACAACAGCATGATGCCGTTTTTCAAGGCGGTGTTCAAGGTGTGACAGGAATCCATTAGGACCGTCCAAATCGAATGGAACTTCTGGAATGAGACAGAAATTTGCTTCGTGGCTTGCAAGGGCTGTTGCCGTTGCAATGAATCCAGACTCACGTCCCATGAGTTTTACCAGTCCGATTCCGTTTATCTGGGAATGAGCTTCCATGTGGATTGAATTAACTGCCTGAGTTGCCTTCTGTACGGCAGTTTCGAAACCGAATGAACGGTCAATGAAGTCTAGGTCATTGTCAACAGTCTTTGGAATGCCGACTACTGCAACTTTAAGGCCTCTGCGTGTAATTTCGTTTGCAATGTCAAGGGAACCTCTCTGCGTTCCATCACCTCCAATGATGAACATCTGGTTGATTCCGAGCTGCTCAATTGCATCTACGATTTCTGAAACACGATCTCCGCCTCCGCGAGACGTTCCAAGGAAGGTACCGCCGATTTTGTGAATGGTATCTACTACATCTGGGTTCAGTTCTATTGTATTGAATCCCTCGTCGTGGAAAAATCCTTTGTAGCCAAACCGTATGCCGAGAATCCTGCGGACACCGTAGCGGTTCCAAAGACAGCGTACAACGGCACGGATGACATCGTTCAGTCCAGGACACAAGCCGCCGCATGTACAGATGCCGGCAGTAACGTGCATAGGATTAAAATAAATGTATTCACGAGGACCTGCTTTTTCCATGAGATTGCCCATGTCATTTGGTTCAGGCTCGTTGTCTGCAAATACGTTTACCTGATTTCTGACAAAAGATGTATCTTTTACGTAAGCAGCGCGGAAAGTTCCATGCTCAAGGGAAAGCTCTATAGGTGAGTGAATCTTGCATTCTCCCAGATTTTCTACCGTGAAATCGTATTTCATTGTGCTCATAACAACCCCTAATTATATCATTGCATAAATATACGCTAACTAAATAGAATATAGCCATTTTATAAAAAATTCAATATTATTAGATGATAATTTTCAGTTTAGGGGACATAAACTATGCAGAATTTTACAAAAAAGCAACCGGTTGCACTGCGCGTTTTTCTTATTGTTGTTGCAAGCTTTATTTTTGCCGTTAACATCAATACTTTTGTGCATTCTGCAGGGCTTTTTCCAGGTGGATTCGCCGGTGTTGCACTCTTGATTCAGCAGGCGGCAGATGCATTTTTAGGAATCAAGCTGCCGTATTCTGTTTTGACCTATTCCATGAATGTAATTCCCGTAATTATAGGTTTTAAATTCATAGGCAAAAAATTTACGATTCTTTCATGTGTCCTTATTGTTGTTTCAGGCCTTGTAACAGATTTTCTTCCATATATATACGTAACTGACGATAAAATTCTATGCGCCGTTTTTGGGGGCATGCTGAATGCTGTTGCCGTATGTCTGTGCCTGTTTGCAGAAAGTTCCTCCGGCGGAACAGACTTTGTTGCCATCTACATCTCTGAAAAGACAGGCAAGTCCGCATGGAACATCATTCTTGCATTCAACTGCCTGGTGCTGTGCATTGCGGGGCTTCTGTTCGGATGGGAAGCAGCCTTGTATTCAATCATATTTCAGTATGCATCTACACAGGCAATTAACGTTTTGTACAAAAAGTACGCAAAGACAACGCTCCTCATCATTACATCAAAGCCAGACGACGTGTATGCTGTCATTCGAAACCTGACGAACCATGATGCAACAGTCTTTACGGGAACGGGGCTGTATTCTGGCAAGGAACGAACGCTGTTGTATTCTGTAGTTTCCAGCTCGGAATCAGGCTATCTGGAAAAGGCCATTCGCCTTACCGATCCCGATGCATTCATAAACGTCCTTCAGTCAAAGGCAATCATTGGCAAATTCTTTAAGCGTGCCAACGACTGAGTTTTTTATAGAAAAATAAAAAAGCCTGCAAGGACGGCAAGGAACAGCAGGTTCAATGCCGTAAAGACTGCCATGTACATTCCGCAGGACGGAAGCTGAATCTTTTTTGTTGCACTGGAATACAGTTTGAACGATATAAGGCTTGCAAGCGAAGCCACAAGTGTCCCCAACCCGCCAACGTTTACCCCCACAAGCAGCGAAGGAATGTCTTTTGCAAACGGATACAGCAAAAGCGTTGCAGGAACATTGCTTATGACTTGGCTGCACAGGACAGAGACGGCAAATTCATGCCCGGACACTGCCTTTTCAAGGAAAGCATTTACGGAAGGAATGGCTGCTATGTTTCCTGTGAATATGAAGAATGCCGTAAACGTAAGGAGCAGCATGTAATCTACATTTTTTAAAACCTTTCTGTTTAACACAAGGAGCACCGCGCATACTGATGCTGCTGCAATCCATTTGGGAACAATGCGAAGGACGCAGAGCAGGCATAAAGCGAAAAGAATTGCATAGATGACTTCTTGTGTCGTTCTTGACAGATGAATGCCGTGTTCCTTGTGTTCTTGTTGTCTTGCGGTAACGCTACTTGATGCAGATGTGCCTTTTACCGAAAGATGCATGTTAGGGATGAGGCGTGTGGACAGTCCCAGCAGTACAAGGCTGATTGTCGAATAGATGATGATTATGAGCATGAACCGACCGATGCCGACACCCATCTTTGAAAACAGAAAGAGGTTCTGAGGATTCCCCAGCGGGGTGAGCATGCTGCCAGTATTTGCAGCAATGGTTTCCAAAACGACTGTCAGCAGGACAACCGTTCCGCTTGTGGATGTACCAAGGATTGCAAGGGTAAAGGGAACGAATGTCAGCAGTGCAACATCGTTCGTTATGAGCATGCTTGTAAAAAAGCTCAGTAGTATCAGCACGGTACATAATATCCGTGAAGTATGGATGTGACCGCACAGTACGTATGCCATCCTGTCGAATATGCCGCAGTCGCGAAGGGCAGCGATGACGCTCATCAAGGCAAAAAGAATAAAGAGCGTGTTCCAGTCTATATAGGAAATGTAGTTCCTTGACGGCGGTACAAAGAACGAACTTGCAATGGCACACAGTGCTGCAATGCAGAATACTATTTCCTGACGGATAAATGCAAAAATGCGTTTCATGATGCAAAGATAATAGCACTTTTACTGAAAAATACAAGGCTTTTGAACTGTTTTACACCTTGCCATTGAAAAAGGAAAGGTCCATGTTTTTTTTCCTACGGTACAACTGACAGGTACTTTCGTGCATTCAAGCACAGTGCCGACTATCCCTTCTGACTCTTGCTTTTTAGGCTGACACCGTTGTTTTTAATTGAAACAGGATACTGCTCCACATAGGCAATTTTTCCGTCAATAATGCCCAGTCGGACAATCTCGCTGTCTGTGCCGCCATGCATTTCTTCCATTCCATTAAAGAGAAAATTTCCCATTGAGTACACAATCAGGCTGTTTTTGTACCATTCTGTCGGCTGCAGGACATGGGGATGACTCCCAAAGACAACATCAGCCCCACTGTCACAGAACGATTCGTAGAGTTCGCGCTGTTTTTTTGTCGGTGCAAACCAGTATTCTTCTCCCCCATGGACATTCACAATAACGAAATTGCCAGCATCTTTTTCTTCCCGTATCATGTGCAAAAGCTCATCGCTCTGCCACAGTATGCCTGCACGGCTTTTTGTTGCCGTTGCCGTTTTTTGGCCGTTGAACCCTGACTGTTCAACGGGGTATGCTCCACATGAAATGACAGCTATTGAAAGTCCTTTTATGGTCGTATGGTAGAATTTTCGTGCTTCATCAAGATTGTATCCGATTCCACTTGTGGGCACACTATATTCAGCAAATGCAGCAAGCGTGTCCTTGAATCCTCTTTCTCCATAGTCATAGCAGTGGTTATTCGTCTGCATCAAGTAATCAAACCCTGCATCCATCAATTTTGGAAGGACTGCTTTTTTAAATTTAAAGGTATATGTCTTTTCTGCATTTTCCCAGGATTCTGTAACGACACCTTCGAGATTGCCAATGGCAAAGTCTGCTCCCTTTAAAAGGTCAAGTGTATCGTCAAACACAATTTCAACGCCATCCTCGTTTTCTATCAGAATTTCCTGCATGCCGCGGGCAACCATTATGTCTCCCACACTGGCAACCGTTACAATGTCATTTTTTTTTTCATCGGCTACAAAAAGCCGTTTGCAAAAGTCGTTGACAGCCTCACTGACTGCATCTTCATATACTGTACACAATACACCGCTTACTGTTACAAGCTTGTAGTCAGGACTGTCTGCATACACGTCTTCTATCGGAAGAGCCCTGTTTCCATGCGGAATGTTTTGCAAATCTGAAATTGTTACGCTCAAGTCAGGGGCAATCAGAGAATTGGAAGGTGACTGAGGCGTTTTAAAATCTGCTGGAACAGATGGATAAAAGACTTCCCGCTTAAGCTCATAGAAGTTCTGATTGTCTTCATACGTCTGGGGAACAAGGGCTATCTGAGTACGGTAGTCCAAATCGGCAGCAATCTTCATTTCTTTTCCGAAAAAACGTTCTGCAAGTGCATTTCTTTCTGTTTTTTTTACATACAGAAGAGTATCGCCATTGCTTGTGATGCCATTGGAAGGTTGTTCCGCATTTTGTACGTAGTCTTCATAAATGCTGTCATCCACAAGTACAACGTATGAAATGCCCCTGAATGCACGGGCTGCGAACACAGCAGCCGTCACTGCAAAACAGACTGCCAATGCAAAAAGTATCGGTACCTTCATTGTTCCTTTCATTATGAAAGCAATTGTAATATGCAACGGAAAATGATTCAAGGGAAAAGAAGCGAATGTCGGCAGTGCAAGCATCTCAGTGCAAGTTCTATTCTGTCACTCAGCCGATACGATTCCATTTTTTGGAAAAATAATTCTGTATGGTAAACCCACCTCTTCGCACCTTCAAAACGTGTGAGAGCAAAAAATAGCCGCCTAGTCTGACTCACTGAGGCGGCACACCCTAAAAGGTGTAAAAGCAAAGTATGAAAGCTAACCGTAATTTTGGTTGCGCTTTTTTTTGTATTTTAGCCCACAATCCCTGATATGTCAACAACTGCATTATGCGTCAGCCTGCATTGAGTACTCATTGTATATTGCAGAAACTCACCAATTCCGCCGATAATCTACACTGCGCAACCAATAGGAACTTTCCCGAGTTCCGATACGTTGGCGGTTAGCCTTTCTAGCTCGAGTGGCGAGTAACTGTATAGTGAAAGCTAG
>ERZ842401.3508-NODE-3508-length-19398-cov-4.278861_pt1 | contig 19398 bp, 16 predicted proteins | sample MGYA00521270_ERZ842401 | MGnify/ENA primary metagenome ERZ842401 (study PRJEB31892, sample SAMEA3878208) | bioreactor metagenome | biome: Moose rumen | place: Sweden | collected 2011-10 | study: EMG produced TPA metagenomics assembly of the PRJEB12797 data set... | reverse complement strand
GAGTTTCTGTATATGTCCGCAAGGCGCTCGGATTCCTTTTCGAGCAAATCTTCGGAGAGAACCGCACCCGGCTTTACAAGACTCTCATTCTGGTTGTTGCTCATGATGTCATACATGCTGACATCGGGTATATTGTAAGAAACCGTGTCAATTACATATCGCTTTCCGGGGGTGACAAGGTACTTTACTTTTGTCTTCTTGTCCGAGGTTTTAACTTCCGTAGTTATGGCTGAGTTGTAAAATCCCTTGTATTTCATGTGGTTGAGCATATTGCTGACCGAACTGTTTACAAGAGACTGATCGAATATCAGCGGAGGTGTTCCCATCTTTTCGGCAATCTTGTCCCAGCCTTTGCCGCTACCGTTTCCGGTATTGTAGAGGGCAACCGGAAACTGAAAGCCCAGAATACCGCTCTTGGGAGTCTGCTTTATGTAATTTGAGAGATCCGAAAGCTCTTCAGGCTTATCCGAAGTATATACTATTTCGTTGGAAACCAGCATACTCTGGCCTTCTGGTATGACCCTTGTCATACTGCAAGAGCAGACCGAAAGCGCAGCCAGAAACAATGTGGTAAAAGACAGTAATTTCATAAACCTCCACCGTAATTCTGTGTAAAGATACTAAAAATCATCGCGATATATGGACAATTATATCAATATTGGATATATTTGCACTGCATTCGGAATCCAACTTAGCCGGATTGCATAAATTTTTACAATGTAACTTAATTGGATTTGCTGATATGAAGAACAAGTACATCAATTTGGTTGAGCAGACTTTTGACTGGCCGCAGGCAGAATTTAAGGTAAAGGACGGAAACCTTTTCTTCCACGACATTCCTATGATGGATGTGATAGACCAGTATGGCACGCCGCTTAAAATAACCTATCTTCCAAAGATATCCAGCCAGATACAGAGGGCCAAAAGGATGTTCAACGTTGCAATGGCCAAGGTAGATTACAAAGGCTCCTACCACTATTGCTACTGCACCAAGAGCTCTCATTTTGCATTTGTCCTTCAGGAAGCGCTCAAGAACGACATCAATCTGGAAACCTCTTCCGCCTTTGACTTCAACCTTGTAGATTCGCTCTACGAGGAAGAACTCATAGACAAAAACATAATGATAATCTGCAACGGATACAAGAAAGACCTCTATATAGAAAACATTGCAGCCAAGGTAAACGACGGGTGGAAGAACATTATCCCCATTCTGGACAACATGGGCGAATTTGATGACTTTGACCGGGTTATAGAACATCCATGCAACCTGGGCATAAGAATAGCCTCAGAAGAAGAGCCTAAATTTGAATTCTACACTTCCAGGCTCGGAATCCGCTACTCAGACATAGTTCCCTTCTACAAGCAGAAAATAGCCAAGAGCAAAAAGTTTTCGCTGAAGATGCTCCACTTTTTCATCAACACCGGAATCAAGGACAATGCCTATTACTGGAACGAACTTTCCAAGTGCGTCAATGTCTATTGCGACCTCAAAGCAGTCTGCCCTGATCTGGATTCGTTAAACATAGGCGGTGGATTTCCTATAAAATCCTCTTTGGTAGAAGATTATGATTATGAATACATGACAGAGGAGGTTATATCGCAGATAAAGACGATATGCAATATGCGCGGGGTTGAAGAACCTGAAATCTTTACGGAATTCGGCAGTTTTACCGTAGGTGAAAGCGGAGCTACTATATTCCAGGTTCTGGACATCAAGCAGCAGAACGACCGTGAGCGTTGGTATATGATAGACAGTTCGTTCATGACCACCCTGCCGGACATCTGGGGTATCAAAAAGAGGTTCATCATGCTGCCCATCAACAAATGGGAAAACCAGTACCAGAGAGTATTCCTCGGCGGACTCACCTGTGATTCAGAAGATTACTACAACGCAGAGGCTCATTCCAATGCCATATTCCTTCCAATTACGGAGGGCAAACACGAAAAGGAGCCGCTGTACATAGGCTTCTTCCATACGGGCGCATATCAGGAATCCATAGCCGGCTACGGCGGAATCCAGCACTGCCTCATTCCAGCTCCCAAGCATGTCATCATAGACAAGGATGCTTCCGGAGACTATACCACCAAGCTTTTCAGCAAGGAGCAGTCGTACAAAAGCATGCTCAAGATTCTGGGCTACTGATTTTACTTTGATTATGGATAACAATCTATCTAACAGTAAAATAAAGCTGATCAGGTCTTTGAGGCAGAAGAAGTTCCGGCAAGAGACCGGCCTGTTTGCGGTAGAGGGAACAAAACTGGTTGAGGAGGCCCTTCATTCTTCATTTGAAGTGGAATCGGTCTATCGTAAGGAAGATATCGGAGAGCACACAATGCAGCGCATTTCCTCTATGTCATCGCCCTCTCCCATTCTGGCTTTGGTGAGGCAGAAAAATCTGAGTCTCAGCGATATCCCTCTGCAAAAAGGGAGGCTTTACCTGGCTCTGGACGGCCTGCGCGACCCCGGAAACCTGGGAACCATAATACGCATTGCCGAATGGTTTGGAGTGTCGGCTGTATTCTGCAGCCATGACACGGTAGAACTCTACAACCCCAAGACAGTTCAGGCCACCATGGGCGCATTGTTCAGACTGAGTGTGGTTTACTGCAATCTCAGCGATTTGTTCAGCAAGGCAGGCAGCTTGGACGTTCCCGTGTGGGGAACATTTCTGGACGGAACTCCGGTTACTTCAGACAAGCAGGCCCTTAAGGAAATGGGCCGGGGTTCAGTCATAGTCCTGGGTAATGAGTCGGAAGGTATTTCAGATCCGGTTTCAAAGCTGATCGGCAGAAAAAACCACATACTCATACCTTCGTTCAGAACAGACGGAGCCCCAAAAGACAGCCAAAGGTTCCAGGGCAGCGAATCCCTCAATGTGGCCACTGCTTGTGCGGCCATACTCAGTCTCGTAAGGGCAACCGGCTCAGTCTGATAACTGCATCCAACGGTCCAGTTTGAGGTCGCGGCTGGCCTTCAGGGCGGCATATTCCTCAGACAGTTTTTCTATCTCGGCAATATCCTGCGTGCAGGTAAGCCTGTGCTCCACTTCGGCAATCTGGTTGTCTAGGGCGGCAATTTCGTTCTCAAGTTTTTCAACTTCCTTCCTCCGCCGTCTTTCCTCTTTGCTGGCCGAGCGTATCTGCTGCGATTCCTTTATCTGCACCTCAGGTCTGGTGCTCTGGTTTTCCGGAACTTCCTGCATCTTTTCGGGCTTTGAAGTAAAAGCAGGAATAAGGTCTTTTTCAAGGTGTTCCAGATATGTTTCCATTCCTCCCAGATGCTCCCTTACCCTACCGTCTCTGAACTCATAAACCTTGTCTGCAAGGCCGCTTAGAAAGTCTCTGTCGTGAGAAACTATGATTAAGGTTCCGTCGTATTTCTGAAGAGCCTGCTTGAGAATGTCTTTGCTCTGGATATCCATGTGGTTGGTGGGTTCGTCCAATGCCAGAAGGTTGTAAGGCCTGAGTATGAGCTTTGCCATAGCCAGCCTTGCTCGCTCCCCTCCGCTGAGAACGGCAACCTTTTTGTCCACATCCTCGCCCTTGAACAGGAATGCCCCCAGTATGTCTCTCAGCCTCTGGCGGTATTCTCCGGGAGCAGCATTTTCCAAAGTGGAATATACAGTTTCGTTTTTATCCAGAATATCTTCCTGATTCTGAGCATAGTATCCAAGCGCAACATTGTAGCCGAACTCGGCCTTTCCGCCAAGGCTTTCAAGCTCCTTTATCACAACTCTCATCATAGTGGTCTTGCCTTCGCCGTTTCTTCCTACAAAGGCCACCTTCTCTCCCCTTTCAACGGTAATGTTTATGCCTGAGGCCACGGTCCTGCCCGGATAGCCGATGGCCAGATTCTCAGACTTGAACACCACCTGCCCACTCCTTGGAGCCGGAGGAAATTTTACCGTAAGGGCTGCACGGTCTTCCAGGTCCACCTCAATGCGTTCCAACTTGTCCAGGGCCTTTATGCGGCTCTGTACCTGATTGCTTTTCGTAGCCTTGTAACGGAACCGCTCTATGAACTCCTCCGTCTTTTCTATCATCCGCTGCTGGTTTTCGTAAGCGGCCCTCTGCTGTTCCATCCTCTCCTTCCTGAGAATCTTGTATTTGGAATAAGGAACCTTGTAATCATGCACTTTTGAAAGCATGATTTCTACAGTACGGCTGGTTGTACTGTCCAGAAACTTGCGGTCGTGAGAAATAAGAAGCACCGAACCTCTGAAAGATTTCAGATAGTTCTCAAACCACTGGATGGATTCTATATCCAGATGATTTGTAGGCTCGTCCAGAAGCAGGCAATCCGGCTTGGCAAGCAATATCTTTGCAAGTTCAATCCTCATCCTCCAGCCCTGGCTCAGTTCGGCGGCAGGACGGGCAAAATCCTCAGCCCTGAAGCCCAAGCCCGTAAGCACCTTTTCGGCCTGGCTTGCCGGAGGTTCGCTTTCCATTATTGCAACCCGGTCCTGAAGGTTGTTAAGTTCAACTATCAGGTTTGCGTAAGAATTTGACTGATAATCGGACCTCTGAGAAAGTTGCTCGGTTATAGAGTCAATTCTTTCATGCAGGGCAAACAAAGTGTCAAAAGCTCTCAGGGCTTCGTCCATTACAGAGCGGTCCATACTGCTTTCCATCTGTTGCGGAAGGTAGCCTATTCTTTCATCCTTGGTCTTGGTAATTGTACCGGAAGTAGGAGACACATCGCCGAGTATCAGCTTCAAAAGGGTTGACTTTCCGGCCCCGTTCTTTCCTACAAGACCTATCTTTTCATTGTCGCCGATATGGATGTTTATGTTGTCCAAAAGGGTGAAGGCACCCCATGACAGTGTCAGAGAGTTTATGGTAATCATTCTTTTTCCTCCTGATTTACAGAAGACTCAGCGTCCGATTCCTCAGCCTTTCGGCTACGGCACATAAGAATGCTTATCTCATAGAGTCCGTATAGCGGAAGCCCTACCGCCATCAGCGTAAACGGATCGCCTGTAGGAGTTATGATGGCAGCCAGAATCAGCAGCACCACAAAGGCATGCCGGCGGTACTTCTTAAGGGTATGCTTGTACAAAAGGCCGAGTTTGGAAAGCAGTGCCGCCACAGTGGGCAGTTCAAAGACCAAACCCAAAATCAGAATCAGCGAAAAGAATGTGGATATATATGACTTCAGAGAAATCTGATTTGTCACATCTTCCATTACTTGATATGTTCCCAAAAATCTGAGTGTCAGCGGGAAAAGTAGAAAATACCCTACCAGCACACCGGTGTAGAAAAACACGGCCGCCAAGGCAAAGGCCTTAACCGCTGCTCTTTTTTCCCGGGGATAGAGCGCAGGGCTTACAAAAGTCCATAGGAAGTAGAGAATCACAGGAGTTGATACCACAAACGCAAAATAGAACGATGTACTGATGTGAATGAAGAACTGTGCAGGCAGATCTATGTTAATGACATTCAGCTTGAAAGGCTCCAACGGCGGCTGCCCGAAAAGCCCCAGGAGATAATTGGCAAAACGGTATAGAGCAAAGTTACCGTCCGAAGGGCCGAAAACTATCCCGAAGGTGAAATCCTTGAAAATGAAAAATACTATGGCAACCCCTAAAAGGACAAGAGCTGAACGGAATAACACCTTCCTCAGCTCATCCAGATGCTCCCAGAATGTCATGCTCCTTTCAGCCAACGGGAGAAGTTTTTAGCTTTCGATATCCTTCTTGATATCGTTGATTGTACCCTTTACTTCGTCGTCTTTGATTTCGTTTTCCACACCCTTCACTCCGTCTTTAAAACTCTTTACTCCTTTGCCTATACCCTTCATGAGTTCAGGAATTTTACGGCCTCCGAAAAGAAGGAGAATAACGAAAGCTATGATGAGTATTTCACCCCATCCCAACGAACCGAAAATAAGAAGACTGTTCATATCATTAACTATTTTGTTGTTTCTTCAGCATGAGTGCCAGGGCACATCTGCGCAAATTTAAGAAAATATTTGCATTCGGGCCTTATTTTACATCCTCCGGAAAATACTCAGCGATTTTTTCCGTCAAAGACCTAGGGGCTCTTATCGGAACACGCCGGTCTGCGCTGATGAAGCCCACTACCACATTACCGTAGCACACCAGCTCGTCTTTCTGATTGTAAATGCGCTGGTCAAAAAGCATTTTGGCCATGGGCATCTTCGTCAGGGTTGTAGCTACTTTGAGAGTATCGCCCATCCTGGACGGAATCTTGAAGTGAATTTCCAGGCTCACAACCGGAAACATTATGTTTTCTTCCTCCATCTTCTCAATGGGAATTCCAAGTTCCTTCATCATCTGGTCGCGTCCGCATTCAAAGAAGCGTACATAGTTGGAGTGATGGACTATGCCCATCTGGTCACATTCGTAGTACCTGACCTCTAATTGACATTCCGATGTGTACATATATCTTATGACTTTTTAGAATTCAAATAACGCAGAAGCTGTCCGGAGAGCATCACAACAGATGTTACGGCAATCAGTATCAGCCAGGTTGGAAGGCTTAGCCTTACCGTCCTGAACATTTCGCCGGGGAAAAGTTGCACAATAAGCACCTGAAAAATCAGTATCAGGAGCACTACACCCACAAAATTCCGGTTCTGCCCAAGCCCTGCAAATACTCCCTTGCGGCTCATCAATACTCTGGCGTTGAACATGTTCCACACCTGCATCAGCACAAATCCGGTAAAGAATGCCGACAAGAAGACATCATAGCCCTCCTGGCCGGGGCGGTGGCTGTCGGCGAGCATGAATATGAAGGCAGCGGCAAACATTCCGGTTCCCGAAAGCAGCAGCCGGCTCCACATCTTTCCTGAGATGATGGAATCGGTGAGCCTCCTTGGTTTTTCGGTCATTACAGACGGGTCCTTAGGATCAGAAGCCAAGGCTATTGCAGCCAAAGTATCCATAATGAGGTTAATCCAGAGTATCTGAATTATGGTCAGCGGGTATTCTTCCTTCAGCAGCAGCGGGCCAGCAATGGCAGTCAGCAGGGCCGCAACATTTACGCTCAGCTGAAAGAATATGAACCTCTGTATGTTATGATAGATGCTCCTCCCCCATTCCACGGCGGTTACCACCGTGGAAAAGGAATCGTCCAGTATTATGATGTCGCTGCTTTCCTTGGCAACCGATGTTCCGCTACCCATGCTCAGGCCTACGTTGGCATAGTTGAGAGCCGGAGCGTCGTTGGTTCCGTCGCCGGTAACCGCCACAACTTCTCCCATATCCTCCAGAAGCCTGACCAGACGCATCTTGTCTTCAGGCCTGGCCCTGGACATCACTTTGATTTTGGAGATTCTCTTTTTTGCTTCATCGTCCGGCAGAAGGGCGAATTCCGCTCCTGTAATTGAATTCTCAGAAACCGTATCAGACTCCTTCCAAAGGGTTGCCTGACGGGCTATCTCTATGGCCGTAAGAGAGTTGTCGCCGGTTACTATCTTTACGGCAATGCCGGCGCTTTCGCATTTTGCAATAGCCTGGGGAACATCTTCACGTACAGGATCCTCAATTGCCACAAATCCGCTGTACTGAAGACCGCCAATCAGACTCTCCACAGGAGCCTCCGGAATATGGTCAAAAGACTTGCAGGCAAAGGCTATACAGCGCATTCCCCTTTTCTGGAATGATGCAATCTTCTCCAGCTCCTCCTGTTGTGCCGTCCGGTCCTGAACACTCATGGGAAGTATTACTTCAGGAGAACCTTTTACAAACAGTTCGCATCCGCCTGCACTGCTTGCCAAGGTGGCCATGTATTTCAAAAACGAAGCAAAAGGAATTCTGCCGAGTATGGTGGATTCTTCTCTTATCTTTACATAATCATATCCGAGACTGCGGATATTGAACAGCATTGCACATTCCGTGGGGCTGCCTATGAATTTATGGCCGTCCAGAAATGCCGTGGAATTCAGGCTTATGGCTCTGGCCGTTTCCGGACTGTTTTTCAGAGAACTGTATGCAACGCTCATCCTGTTTCTGGTAAGCGTGCCGGTCTTGTCGGTACAGATTACCGTTGCAGCGCCCATGGTTTCGCAGGAATGGAGCTTGCGTACCAGCGCATTCTGAGCCGTCATTTTGCGCATACTGTAGGCCAAAGACAGCGAAATGCTCATGGGGAGCCCTTCCGGAACAGCCATCACTATCAGTGTTACCGCCAGCATGAACATGGTTATCAGATGACTAATTCCGTCCGAGGTAGAAAGATCCAGCCCATGATGGTATTCGTAAATGAACAATGCAGCAAACACCATGACCGATATGGTCATTCCCACTTTGCCTATCTGCTTTCCGAGTTTTGCAAGCTGCCTGGACAGCGGAGTCTGCACTCCGGTGCTCTCACTTGCAGCCCTGGCGGTCTTTCCTATTTCCGTACGGTCACCTACCGTCTCCACAAGCATCACTCCCTCGCCTTCGGTTATGGCGGTGCCTCTGTACAGGTTGTTAGGCGAATATGCTGTTTTATAGTCTCTTGACTCCTCCGCCCGCTTTGCAGAAGGCTTGCTTTCGCCGTTGAGGCTTGATTCGTCGGCATAAAGGTTTACGGCATGGACCACTTTTCCGTCGGCCGGAACTTCGTCTCCGCTGCCCAGAATTACATAGTCTCCCACTACGACTTCCACCTTTGGAATAAGCGTAACAAATGATTCGCCGTTGTCTTTCTCCCTTATGACCTTAACCTGAGAATTGTCATTGATGCTGTTGAGGATGTCAAATTCCTTTCCGGCCTTGTACTCGTTCAGAAAAGAAACCAGCGTGGCCAGAATTATTGCGATGATTATACCTGCACTTTCCAGAATGGACCCCTTGGAGAAAACCAGCGTAATTGTAAGGGATATGGCAGCCGCAATGCTGAGGATGATTATCAGAGGATCCTTGAACTTGCTCAGAAACAAAACAAACCAATGCTCCCGCCTGGGAGGGGTGAGAGCATTGCTGCCGTATCTTGCCCGGCTTTCTTCTACCTGCTTGTTATTTAAGCCTTTGAAGGAGTTCATTCAGAGCCTTGAGTTTTTCCGTTGCATCGCTTTCCTTCTTACGTTCAAGCTGCACCACGGCCTGAGGGGCACCCGAAACAAACCTTTCGTTGGAGAGTTTCTTGCGAACCCCTGCAAGAAATGCTGTATAGCGGTTTATCTCTGCCTCAATCTTGGCAATCTCTGCCTTGGTATCTATCTGCACCGGTACGAAGAATTCCGTAGTGGAAACCATAAAGTTCACTCCCGTAACTGAAGGGTCAAACGAATCCACCTCCTTGATGGCCGACACATTGGCCAGTTTCATTATCAGCGATCCGGCCTGAGACATGAAAGGCTTCTTGACATAAAGCTCAACGGCCTGCTTGGGAGAAATCTGCTTGCCCTGACGGATGTTCCTGATGTTTACGATTGCTCCCCTTGCCGTTTCAAAGCAGCTTATGGCCTCAGAATCGACAGCGCCTGCGGAAGGCATGGTCTGGAGCATGATTGTTTCTCCTGCTTTTCTGGGTTGCAGATTCTGCCAGAGTTCCTCCGTGATAAAAGGCATGAAAGGATGCAGGAGTTTCAGCAAGCTGTCAAAGAAACCTATTGTCTTATTGTAAGTTACGGTATCTATCTTCTGACCGAAGGCCGGCTTTACGGCTTCCAGATACCAGGCGCAGAACTCGTCCCAGAAGAGCTTATAGACAGTCATTGTAGCGTCCGAAATCCTGAACTTTGAGAAATGGTCTTCTATTGTTGAAACAGATTTGTTCAGAAGGCTTTCAAACCATTCTACAGCCCTTGCGCAGGATGCCTCCTGAGGTGCATTCTCATCAACTTCCCAGCCGCTTATAAGGCGGAAAGCATTCCATATCTTGTTGCAGAAATTTCTGCCCTGTTCCACCTGACTCTCGTCAAAGAATATGTCATTGCCCGCCGATGAGCAGAGCAACATTCCAATTCTTACCGCATCAGCTCCATATTGCTTGATAAGCATCAGAGGATCTGGAGAATTGCCCAGAGTCTTGCTCATCTTGCGGCCGAGCTTATCTCTTACGATACCGGTAAGATAAACATTTGCAAAAGGCTCCCTGCCCATAAATTCGTCGGCTGCCATTATCATTCTGGCTACCCAGAAGAACAATATATCAGGAGCCGTAATCAGGTCGTTTGTAGGAAAATAATATGCAAGTTCGTGGTTTGGCTGCCTGTCCGGAAAGCCCGGTTTCTGAGGGTCAAAAACGCTGATTGGCCAAAGCCACGAAGAAAACCAGGTGTCAAGCACGTCTTCGTCCTGAGTCAGGTCCTCAATCTTAAGCTGAGGATATTTCCTGAGGGCCTGGGCGTATGCCTCCTCTTTCGTAGAAGCCACAAAGCATTCGCCATCGGGTGTGTAGTATGCCGGAATCTGCTGACCCCACCAAAGCTGACGGGATATGCACCAGTCCTTTACGGTTTCCATCCAATGACGGTATGTGTTGGTGAACCTGTCGGGAATCAGATTCACACGGCCTTCTTCTACGCTTGCAAGAGCCTTCTTTGCAAGGTCTTCCATCTTGAGGAACCATTGCAGGCTGAGCTTGGGTTCTATTACGGCGTCGGTTCTTTCCGAATGTCCTACCGGAGAAATGTAATCCTCGGTCTTTTCCAGGTTTCCGGCCTCGTCCAGCATCTGAACTATGTTCTTTCTGGCCTGGAACCTCTCCTGCCCCACCAGAATCTGTGCCTTTTGGTTCAGGCAGCCGTCGTCGTCTATGATATCCAGCACCGGAAGCCTGTGCCTGAGACCTATTTCATAGTCGTTTATGTCGTGAGCCGGAGTTACCTTGAGGCATCCGGTTCCGAAATCCATGGTTACATAATCATCCTCTATGATGGGTATTTCCTTGTTTATCAGCGGTATGAGTATCTTCTTGCCCCTCAGCCAATGATAGCGTTCGTCATTTGGATTTATGCAGACTGCGGCATCGGCCATTATGGTCTCCGGGCGGGTGGTTGCAATTACGATATACTTGTCGGTAGCCTTGCCGTCATCGCTGATGAAATATCTGAGGTAATAGAGCTTGCTCTTGGTTTCCTTGTGGATGACTTCTTCGTCGCTTACGGCAGTCTTTCCTACAGGGTCCCAGTTAACCATCCTTACACCTCTGTAAATGAGACCCTTGTTATAGAAATATACAAAGGTGTTTATTACCGCCTTGCTCAGTTCGGGCTCCATGGTAAAGCGGGTACGGTCCCAGTCGCACGAGGCGCCGAGCTTGCGTAACTGCTTGAGTATGATTCCGCCGTGTTCTTCTTTCCATTCCCAGGCTTCCTTGAGGAACTGCTCTCTGGTAAGCTGAGATTTTTCTATTCCCTTTTCTTTCAGACGGGCAACAACCTTGGCCTCGGTAGCTATGGAAGCATGGTCTGTTCCCGGAACCCAGCAGGCATTCTTGCCCAGCATACGGGCCCTTCTTACAAGGACATCCTGAATGGTATTGTTCATCATGTGGCCCATGTGGAGCACACCTGTAACATTTGGCGGAGGAATTACTATGGAGTAAGGCTCCCTCTCATCCGGTTCGGAGTGGAATATTTTGTTTTCTAGCCAATAAGAATACCATTTGTCTTCTGTAACAGAAGGATCGTACTTTGCAGGAATTGCCATAAATTATCTGTTTTATCAAGCAGAAACATTTCTGCTTTCACCAAACTGCAAATTTAATAAAATTCTTGCATACTCATTTTACCACGTCCTGTAACCCATTTTTAGCAGATAATCGGGATAAAATGATTATATTTGCCCGATAGTGTCTATTATAAAGTGTAAAGATATGGCAGACAACAAACAGCTGGACATAGAACTCAGCAGCGAAGTGGCTAAAGGTTCTTATTGCAACCTGAGCATAATAACACATTCTCCCAACGAATTTGTTCTGGATTTTCTGAAAATCCTGCCCGGCTTTCCAAAAGCCGTTGTAACCGAGAGGATAATCATGACTCCCGAAAATGCAAAGAGGCTCCGCGATGCCCTTGCCGATAATGTGGGAAAGTTTGAATCTCACTTTGGAAAAATTGAAATCCACAACCCCGAGCCACAGATTCCGATTGGGTTCAACCCATCTGAAAACAGATCGTAAATAGTTAGATTTTAAAGATATGAGTAAAGAATTCTCAATTGTGGTCCTTGCCAAGCAGGTTCCGGATACCAGGAATGTGGGCAAGGATGCCATGACCCCGGAAGGCACCGTAAACAGAGCCGCCCTTCCGGCAATCTTCAACCCCGAAGACATGAATGCACTGGAGCAGGCTCTGAGAATCAAGGACAAGTTTCCCGGATCAAAAGTTTACATCCTCACAATGGGGCCTTTCAGGGCTGCTGAAGTGATACGTGAGGGCCTATTCCGCGGAACGGACGGCGGAATACTGCTTACAGACCGCCGCTTTGCAGGAGCCGACACTCTTGCCACATCCTACGCCATCTCGCAGGCTATAAGAAAGATGAATCCGGATATCATAGTTGCCGGAAGGCAGGCCATAGACGGCGATACAGCCCAGGTAGGTCCTCAGGTGGCCGAAAAGCTCGGTTGGCCTCAGGTTACTTACGCTGAGGAAATTACCGATATCGATGAGCAAAAAGTTACAGTTCTGCGCAGGCTTGAAAGAGGCATAGAACTCGTCCGTTCAACCCTGCCTTGCCTTATAACCGTACATGCCACGGCAGCTCCCTGCCGTCCGCGCAACGCCAAGAACCTCCTCAAGTACAAATATGCCAGAACCTTAAACGAAGAAAAAGATCCTGCCAACGAAGGCAAGTATGCAATTTCCGTAGAAGAAAAGCCTTACCTGAGAATTCAGGAATGGACGGTTGACGATGTTGGAGGAGATGCAGAAAGCTACGGCTTTGCAGGTTCCCCCACCAAGGTCAAGAAAGTGGAAAACATTGTTTTCAAAGCTAAGGAAAGCAAGGTTCTCTCCGGTTCGGATGCAGACATAGATGAACTTATAGGAGAACTGATGGCAAATCACGAAATTGGTTAACTAATTAGAACACAGTATTATGAACAATATAATCGTATATGCAGAAACCGATTCCGGAAAGATCTGCGACGTATCTTTGGAACTGCTTACCAAAGCAAGAGGTCTGGCCGCAAAACTCGGCGTTGACGTTGAAGCCCTGCTGATTGGAAGCAATGTTGAAAAGCTGGCTCCCGAACTCTATGCATACGGAGCAAAGGTTGTACATCTTGCAGACGACCCATGTCTGGAATTCTTCCGTACGCTGCCCTACGCTGCCATTACTCTGAGAGTATTCGGCAATGAGAAACCGCAGATAGCCCTGTTCGGAGCAACCACCATTGGAAGAGACCTTGCTCCAAGGGTTTCAAGTGCACTCAAGAGCGGTCTTACAGCAGACTGTACAAGCCTGGAAATCGGCGACCATACAGATGCCAGAACCGGCAAGGAATACAAGGATCTCCTCTATCAGATCCGCCCCGCATTCGGTGGCAACATCATTGCCACTATCGTAAATCCCGAACACCGCCCGCAGATGGCAACCGTACGTGAAGGCGTTATGAAGAAAGAGCCGCTTGCAGAGCCGGTAAAGGGAACAATCAAACGCATAGATGTTTCTACCGTCTTGGTTGACAGCGATTTTGCAGTGGAAATCATCAAACGCGAAATTGAAGAGAGAAAGATAGATATCAAAGGAGCCCAGATTATAGTTGACGGAGGTTACGGCGTTGGCAGCAAGGAGAATTTCTCCCTTGTGTTTGACCTAGCCAAGACCCTCGGAGCTCAGGTTGGAGCTTCCCGTGCAGCAGTGGATGCCGGCTTTGTAGAAGGAGCCCGTCAGATTGGCCAGACCGGCGTAACCGTAAGGCCCAAACTCATCATCTGTGTGGGAGTAAGCGGCGCCATCCAGCACACGGCAGGCATGGACCAGAGCAAGATTATCATAGCAATAAACAACGACCCTGCCGCCCCTATCCACAAGATAGCCGACTACTCCATCATAGGAGACCTCAACGAAGTTGTACCAAAGATGATTGCTTCATACAAGAAGCAGAGCAAATAAGGAGGTCAGATTATGGCAAATTTTTACAAAGACAATAAAGACCTCAAGTTTCAGCTTTCGCATCCTCTGATGAAGCGGATTGTGGAACTCAAAGAAAACAACTATGCAGATTACGGAAAGTATGACTATGCCCCCAAGGATTTTGAGGACACCATAGATTCATACGACCGCGTAATGGACATCATAGGCCAGATCTGCGGCGATATCCTTGCAGCCAATGCCGAACAGGTTGATATCGACGGCCCCATCTGTAAAAACGGAAGAGTTACCTACGCCGATGGAACCAAAAAGAACCAGCAGGCTCTTACCCAGGCAGGTGTCTATGGCATAGCCCTTCCGAGGAAGTACGACGGCCTGAACTTCTCCATGGTTCCTTATGTAATTGCAGCAGAACTTACAGGAAGGGCAGATGCCGGCTATGCCAATATCTGGGGCCTGCAGGACTGTGCAGAAACCATCGCTGAGTTTGCCTCTGAAGAAATAAAGGCAGAATTCCTTCCCAGAATCCATAAGGGAGACACCTGTTCAATGGACCTTACGGAACCTGATGCAGGCTCTGACCTCCAGGCTGTTACGCTCAAGGCTACCTGGGATGAGGACAAGCAGATGTGGATGCTCAACGGCGTAAAAAGGTTCATCACCAACGGCGATGCAGACATAAAGCTCGTGCTTGCAAGAAGCGAGGAAGGCACCTCAGACGCACGCGGTCTTTCATATTTTGTACATGACAAGGCCTGGGGCGGAGTAACCGTAAGAAGAATTGAAAACAAACTCGGAATACATGGCTCCCCTACCTGCGAACTCGTATTCAGAAATGCTCCGGCAAAGATTGTTGGAGACCGCAAGATGGGCCTCATCAAATATGTGATGAGCCTTATGAACGGAGCCCGTCTGGGTGTAGGAGCACAGAGCGTGGGCATCAGCGAGGCAGCGTACCGCGAAGCCCTCAAATATGCAAACGAAAGGGAGCAGTTCGGCAAGAAGATCATAGAATTCCCTGCCGTTTACGAGATGCTGGCCGTCATGAAGGCAAAACTTCAGGCCAGCCGTGCAATCCTCTATGAAACTGCACGTTGCGTTGATGTATATAAGGCTCTCAACGCCCTTGTAACTCCGGAAAGAAAGCTCACTCCGGAAGAAAGGAAGGAGAACAAGAAGTATTCGAGATATGCCGATATGCTTACCCCTCTGCTGAAGATGACTTCATCCGAATTCTGCAATCAGAACGCATACGATGCAATCCAGGTTCACGGCGGAAGCGGCTACATGAAGGAATATCCTGTAGAAAGGCTTTACCGCGATGCAAGAATCACCACCATCTATGAGGGAACTTCTCAGCTTCAGACTGTTGCAGCCATCCGTTATGTTACCAACGGCTCATATCTGGATATGATACGCAACGAATATGAATCTCAGCAGATAAAGGTCAGCGATGAAGTAGCAGCCGCATGTCCGGATGCTCAGGCAAGGCTTGAGGCCGTAAAGGCAAGACTGGTTGCAATGACCGACCAGTATGAGAAGACCGTGGCACTTATGGAAGGCAAGCCGGAAGAATACATTGATTTCCAGGCCCGCAAGATGTGCGAAATGGCTGCTTTCATAATTGAGAGCTACCTGCTGCTTCTGGATTCGCTCAGAAGTGAATCCTTCATAGATTCCGCAGAACTCTTCTCAGAAAGAGCTCAGGCATGGAACAACGAGCGGCACTTCTACATCTACAACTGCAACAGCGAGTCCGTACTGGATACTTGCAAGAATGTTAAGAAAGATCTGGATATTGTTTATCAGGATTAATGAGCAACTATAAAGTCAAACTAAAGAATATCAAGGCCTTTGCCTTTGATGTGGATGGCGTTTTCACAGACGGGAGCGTTATCTGCATTCCAGAAACCGGAGAGCTTGTACGCACATTCAACGCAAAAGACGGTCTGGGAATGAGGCTTGCCTACATGAGCGGATACACTCTTGCCATCATTACCGGTGGCAAGAGCGATTCCATCCTCAAGAGATTTTACCCCGTTCTTGCCCACGAAGTCATTCAGGGGGCGCAGGACAAAGCTCCTGTCTTTGAAGACTTCTGCCTCCGCCATAACTTCAGGCCCGAAGAAGTTGCGTATGTAGGAGACGACCTTCCGGACATACCGGTACTGCAGAAATGCGGTCTGGCTGTATGCCCCTCAGATGCAGTAGCCGAGGTAAAGGCGGTATGCGATTTTGTTTCGGAATATCCGGGCGGAAGAGGCTGCGTCAGAAACCTGATAGAACAGGTAATGAAGGCTCAGGGCAAGTGGACTCTGGACGCATCGGCCTACCAGGCCTGGCGTCATGCCATTGAGGGAGAATACGACAAAATCTATAAGAAATAATCATGGATTCTCCCCTTTCAAAACATCTTGAAGGAAGAAGACTGATTCTGGCATCCGGTTCCCCGAGGAGACGAGAACTCCTTGGGGAACTTGGCTTGGAATTCATCCCGAGCACCGTAAAGGACTACGACGAGGCCTATCCTGCCTCTCTGAAATACGACCAGATTCCTGCATATATAGCTGAGCAGAAATCAAAACACTTCAACGGCACTCTTGAGCCGGAAGACATCCTCATAACTTCCGACACCATAGTGGCAATAGACGGCGATATCCTCGGCAAACCCAAAGACAGGCCTGATGCCATAAGAATGTTAAAGAAACTTTCCGGAAGAACCCATCACGTAGTAACCGGCGTCTGCCTCAGAAGCACAGATAAAACCATCACATTTTCAGACACTTGCGAGGTAACTTTTGATTTTCTCAGCGATGAGGACATAGAGTACTACATAGACAACTTCAAACCTTATGACAAGGCCGGAGCCTACGGCATCCAGGAATGGATAGGCCTTTCCAACATCAAATCCATAAACGGCAGCGTCTATACTGTCATAGGCCTTCCTGTCCAGAAACTCTACAAGACCCTCATGACATTCTGATGCCGTCATCGCCGAGAATGACTATACCCCTGTCAGCCATATCGCGGAGAACCTCAATGAAAAGATCCTGGTTTTGAGGGCCGGCAAGTATTTTCAGTTCAAGGAAACTGAGTCTTCCCTTCGGAGATTTTCCTATTGCCCCGGCTATTGTTTCCTCAATTGACCTGACGGAGGGCCCCTTCTTTCTCTTAAGGCAGATGTCACAGACTCCGCAATCGTTTTGCGCAGGCTGCGAGAAATACTCTATCATATAGCGACTTCGGCATTTTTGCTGCTGCATGGCGTATGTTATCATAGCCTCAGCCCTTTTCTGCATCTGAGATTTCCGCAACTTATAGCGGCTGGGGCTTATGTAAAGGTTGTTCTCCCTGAGCCTCTCGCACTTGAATACCATCATAGGAGTTCTCAGCTGCGGAATATAGCGGATGATTTTCCGTCTTGAAAGACTCTGCAACTTGGCCTTGACATTCTCTGGAGTATCTGAAGTGATTCTGGCTATGTATTCTTCATCTATCCTTACCATGTGAGAAAACAGGCCGGAGTAGGTTCTCATCAGATTCTTGACAAACTCGTCCATGACACTGCTTTCCAGCTGAACGGAATAGAGTTCCTGACGGTCTGTCAGAAACATTATACGAGATGGGTTGTCTATTTCCTCCGTCAGTTCCCAATATCCTTCCTGTTCAAGATATTTGATTGCATAATAAGCACTTACTGCATTTAACCGGTAGTTCCTGACAAATTCCTCAAGATTGAATTTACGTACGGAATACAGGCCGTCGCCGTAGGCAATCTTCAAGTGGTTGAACACATGCTGATAAACTTTGGCCATATACTCCGGCGGCGGAAAGTTAATATTGACCAACTGCCTGAGTTTCTTTGCATCAGAACTATTCCACAGCAGCACTGCCCATGCCGGAAGGCCGTCTCTTCCGGCCCTTCCTGCTTCCTGAAAATATGCTTCAAGAGAATCCGGCATGTCTATATGCGCCACCAGCCTGACATCGGCCTTGTCTATTCCCATACCAAAGGCATTGGTAGAAACAATTATGTCTGTCTTGCCGTTTTTCCAGTTCTCCTGACGGAGGTTTCTTTCGTCACGGCCGAGACCGGCGTGGTAGAAATCGGCCTTTATTCCGGAGGCCTTCAGGAACGATGCAATTTCTACACATCTTTTTCTTTCCCTGCAATATACTATGCCTGAACCTGTTCCTATTTTCTGCCCGTAGGAAGAACATATTGCCAGAAGGTTTGAGAGCTTGTCCTGACACTCCCGGGCTATGTATGCTATGTTTTTACGCTGAAAGTCAGTTGCAATAACATTCGGGGCAGAAAATTCCAACTTTTCCATGATGTCGTCCGCCACCTCCTTAGTTGCCGTTGCCGTAAGCGCAATCACCGGAACCTTTCTTCCGATTATATCGCGTACATTCTTAATCTGAAGATATGCCGGACGGAAGTCGTAGCCCCACTGCGATATGCAATGAGCCTCATCCACAACCAGATACGAAACTTTCATCTGTTCTGCTCTGGATTTGAAAGCCTCGGTAGAAAGCCTCTCCGGAGAAACATAAAGGAACTTGTAGTTGCCAAAAACTGCATTGTCCAAAGCAATGCCAATGGCCCTTGACTCCATGCCCGAATGAACGGCAAGTGCCCCTATTCCCCTTCTGCGGAGGTTTTCCACCTGATCTTTCATAAGTGCTATCAGAGGAGTAACCACAAGACAGATACCGTCTTCAGCCATTGCCGGAACCTGGAAGCATATACTCTTTCCGCCGCCTGTAGGCATAAGTGCAAGTGTGTCCTTTTTCTCAGCGATGCTCCTCAGCACCTCCTCCTGGGCTGGCCTGAAAGACTCATATCCCCAGTATCTCTGCAATATCTCCCTGTATTTCTCCATTTATCTTGTCAAGTGAATGGCAATGCCCTTTTCTGTGGTGAGTTCCAGTTTCCTGCCTGCGGGATCCATATTGGTGGAGCACCAGATGCCCTCTCCGTCAAACACTTCCTTCCTGAGAATGTAGGCTATTATACTGATGGCCAGTTGTTTTGCGCTTTCGGAAAACTTGTGTGCTCCCATATTGAATATGTTTGATGCAAATTTAGCAAAAACACTTCATGAGAAGTTTGATTATATTTCAATCCGGGAGAAAGAGGAGGACAAGCCTGGATATGTGATTGACTTTTCCAATACTGAATCGGTGGTCGATAAAGATTTTGCAGACTGCCCTGCTCAATACGCCAATAGGAACGATAAACCAAATAAAGCTTGGGACGAGGTCAAGACTAAACTGAGCGAATTAGATACGAGTCGGATACACTATGTACGACCGCCATTATATTTGATTTGCATTGATTTTGACCTGAAAGATGAAAATGGTAAGAAAGATTTTACAAGAAACCTGGAAGCAGCCT
>ERZ842401.3507-NODE-3507-length-19401-cov-5.574072_pt1 | contig 19401 bp, 17 predicted proteins | sample MGYA00521270_ERZ842401 | MGnify/ENA primary metagenome ERZ842401 (study PRJEB31892, sample SAMEA3878208) | bioreactor metagenome | biome: Moose rumen | place: Sweden | collected 2011-10 | study: EMG produced TPA metagenomics assembly of the PRJEB12797 data set... | reverse complement strand
GACAGCGAATGCCGCTAGCGACACCATCCGCACGCGCCAATTGGACGAGGTGGTGGTGTCGCGCAGCTCGTCGGCCCAGCGGCTGCAAATGGTGCAGATGGGCGTGGATCGGCTGGGAACGGAGGAGCTGGAAACCATGCCGGCACTGCTGGGCGAGCACGACGTGGTGCGCTCGGTGCAGCTGCTGCCCGGCGTGAAGGCCGAGAGCGAGGTATCCAGCGGCTTCCAGGTGCGTGGCGGCACGTCGGCTCAGAACGCCATCCTCTACGACCAGGCGCCCGTGTACAACGTGGGGCATCTGGCGGGGCTTTTCACCGCGTTCAACAGCGATGTCCTCTCCGGCGCCACGCTCTACAAGGGCTGTCCGCCCGCTCAGTATGGCGGAGGGACAGCCGCCGTGCTCGACATCAGTTCGCGCCCCGCCTCCTCCGATGCCTGGCATGGTGGTGCCACCGTCGGCCTGCTGTCGGCCAAGGCGCTGGCCGAGGGGCCGTTGTCCTCGCCCAAGGCGACGCTGCTGCTGAGTGCCCGCCGCAGCTATGCCGACGTGCTGCTGAAGCCCTTTGACGACTTCAAGGACAACACCTTCTACTTTTACGACGCCAACGCCCGCCTCGACTGCCAGCTGGGTCCGGCCGACCACTTGCAGCTGTCGTTCTTTGGCAGCCGCGACCGCACAGCCATCAAAGACATGGCTGATGTGCGTTGGGCCAACCTGGCGGCCAGCCTCAGCTGGCGCCACCACTTCCTCGGCCAGTCGTACGCCGAGACCACGCTGCTCGGCTCTGCCTATTCCAGCAAGAACGGCATCGGCCTGTTGGACATAGACCTCTCCTTCTCCGGCCATATCCGCCAGGGCGGCCTGCGCCAGGACTTCGTGTTGCCCCTGCCGCGTGGCATCCAGTTCAGCGTCGGTGGCCAGTCGCTGCTCATCGACGTGAAGTCGGCCGAATGGCAGGAGGTGAACAACCACGAGCGGGAGCAGCGCCGTGCCTGGGAGAACGTTCTCTGGGCCGGGCTCGACCTGCCGCTGACCCGCCATGTGTCGGCACAGGCCGGCGTGCGGCTCACGGTATTCTCGTCGCTGGGCGGCCCGCGCTACTACGAGACCGACGAGCAGGGCGACATCGTCTGGTTCTACACCACGCGCCGCAACCACATCGTCAACACCCACGTCTGCCTCGACCCGCGCCTCAGCCTCCTCTGGCGGGCCACCGACCGCCTCAGCCTGAAGGCCGGCTACGGGCGCAGCACACAGAACATCCACGCCCTGCGCGGACAGACCACTTCCACCCCCTTCGACCGCTACACCCTGAGCAGCAACCTCGTCAAGCCCCAGCAGGCCGACCAGTTGAGCGCCGGCCTCTACACCATGACCGCGCGCCAGGACTACGACTTCTCCCTGGAAGCCTACTACCGCCACATCCGCCACATCCTGGACTACCGCGACGGCAAGTCGTTCGGCAGTGCCATCGAGATAGAGCGGCTGGTGCTGCCAGGAGAAGGGCGCTGCTACGGTGCAGAGCTGATGGCCCGCAAGAACACTGGGGCCCTGACGGGGTGGGTGTCCTACACCCTTTCGTGGGCCCGCAACAAGATTAACGGCATCAATGGCGGACGCTGGTACACGGCCAACGTGGACCGCCGCCACGACGTCGACATCGTCACCATCTACCGCCTTTCTCCCGCCTGGAAGCTCAGTGCCCTGTGGGTCTACACCTCCGGCCAGGCCTTCACCGCTCCCAGCGGCAAGTACGAGGTGATAGACAACTACATCTACTACTATGCCGAGCGCAACGGCTACCGCGCCCCAGCCTACCACCGCCTGGACCTGAGCGCCACGTGGACGAAGCCCCTGCGTGGAGGCCGTCTCAGCCGCGAGTGGCAGTTCGGCATCTACAACCTGTACAACCGCTATAACCCCTTCCTCATCGACTTCGAGGACAGTGCCCAGGGCGCCCGCACGAAGGCCGTGGGCTACAGCCTGTTCGGCATTGTGCCGTCGGTGTCGCTGAGTATTAAATTCTGAATGTCATGCGCAAACCCCTCATCGCCCTCCTACCCCTGCTGCTGACAGCCTGCGAACGGGAAATCCCCCTCGACTATCACACCCCCCAGCCGCTCTATGTGGCCGAGGTCTCGCTCACGCCCGGCAGTGTGATCGCCCGCATCACCACCACGCAGGACATGGACGAGACAACGGCCACGAGGCGCTATGTGGAGGGCGCCACGGTCACCATCGGCATGGCGGGCAGCGAATGGACCGACACATTGGAGTATCAGGGACAGGGCCGCTACTCCCTACCCTACTTCGCCATGGAGGGATATGAGTTCGAGGCCGACATTGCCATCGACGGACGTCACTACACGTCGACGTCGAAGATGCTCAGCGCCCCCGTCATCAACAGTTTCGACTTCGTGTGGCAGGAGGTGCTGACAGAGAAGGTGCTCTTTGGCGAGCTGCGCCTGCAGGACAAGGCCGACGAGAACAACTACTACTTCATGCACCTTTACCGCAACGGCACGGGCTACCGCTGGGCCGTGATGCGCGACACGTCGAATCCCGGCGGCGAGCTGAAGCAGCTCTTCTCCTGCACCACGAAGCGCGAGATGGACAAGGACACCGACAGCGACGTGCTGCACGAGGGCGACCGCATGCGCATGGAGGTACGCTCCATCGACCAGCGCAGCTACGACTATCTCTACTCCTTGCAGCTCATGTCGGGCAGCGGTACCAATCCCGTCGGCAACTTCACCAACGGCATGCTCGGCTACTTTTCGGCCTACCAGCAGGCCGACACCAGCCTCGTCTTCCACCTCGCGGACATCAACTAACGGACGAATCCAGAAAAGTCTTTAGGCACGAATTTCACGAATTACACGATTTTTCTCTATATCCCGCTATAACATTCATTCGTGTCATTCGCGTAATTCGTGCCAAAACTCTCTAACAGCCACCGGGGGATGACAGATTTCTCCGCGGGGCCTCCGCACGAAAAAATCTCGGCCCCGCACGAAAAAATCTCGGCCAGATTTTTTCGTGGGAGGCCGCCGCAGGAACACGGCTAGAGGCGGTCGAGCGTCACGGTCATCTTCAGCTTGTGGCCGTCGCTGTATTCATAGTCGTAGTCGGCCACAATCTTATAAGGTGATAACGACAGCACCTGCCACATCAGCACCTGCTCCTTGCCGTCGGCCGTGGCCTCGATGCGAATGAGGTCCTTGCTAGACCTGAAAGTGCCTTCCAGCGCACCGTCGGTATAGAGAAGAGCGCAGCTGCCGTCAGCCTCGAACACCACCTGCCGGTAGGAGAGCTCGAAGTCGAGCGGCTCCGAGGTCTTGTAGCTGAAGGCCCACTTGCCCACCAGCACTTCGCCGATGTCGCTGTCCTCCAACTTGTCGCAGCCGGCCAGCATCCATCCCGCCAGCATCACCATGAAAAAACATACACTTTTAAGCCTCATAACCTGACAAGCTTATAATTTTTATTAAAAAACAATGCAAAAATAGCGATTTTTCCCGAAACATAGCGCATAAATCAGAAATAATTGCTAATTTTGCACGATTTTTGTAGCGCTTATACATTAATATATTATAGAGAAAGATGGATAAACTGAGTTATGCCCTTGGACTGGGCATCGGCCAGCAGTTAGCCCAGATGGGTGCCGCTGCCGACCTGAACGTTGACGATTTTGCAAAGTCGATTCGTGACGTGCTGCAGGGCAACGAGCTGAAGGTGTCGCACCGCGAGGCCCAGCAGATAGTGAACGAGTATTTTCAGAAGCAGGAACAGCGCATGAACGCTGAGCGCGCCAAGGCAGGAAAGGCCGCCAAGGAGGAGGGCGAGAAGTATCTCGCCGCGAACGCCAAGAAGGAGGGCGTCATCACCACCGAGAGCGGTTTGCAGTACCAGGTGCTGCGCCAGGGCAACGGCAAGCGCCCCTCGGCCAAAGACTCGGTGAAGTGCCACTACGAGGGCTTCCTCATCGACGGCACAGTGTTCGATTCGTCCGTACAGCGCGGCGAGCCCGCCACCTTCGGCTTGCAGCAGGTCATTGCCGGCTGGACCGAGGGCTTGCAGCTGATGCAGGAAGGCGGCAAGTACCGCTTCTTCATTCCCTATCGCCTGGCCTACGGCGAGGGCGGAGCCGGACAGATGATTCCTCCCTATGCAGCGCTCATCTTCGACGTTGAGCTGATTGAAGTAGTGTAAGTAATTCAACAATTTATAATTCAAAAAGAACAATGAAAAAGTTAACTTTCATGGCCGCTATGGCCATCACGGCTGCCACGCTTACGTCGTGCGGCGGCGCTAGTGCCCCCAAGGCCTATCTGAACAGCGACATCGACTCGCTGAGCTATGCAACAGGTGTCTCTTTGGCTGACGAGCTGAAGAACTACAATGTTCTGGAGCAGCAGTTCGGTGTTGACTCGGCTTATATCAACGACTTCGTACAGGGCGTGCTGGCCTCGGCCAACGCTGGCGACGACAAGAAGAAGGCCGCCTACTATGCAGGCGTGCAGATTGGCAACATGCTGAACTCGCAGATCATCCCCGGCATGACCCGTCAGTACCTGGGCGAGGACAGCACCAAGGAACTCTCGCGTGCCAACCTCCTGGCCGCCTTTGTCGAAGTGCTCAATGGCAAGGACACCAAGATAACCACTGAGGAGGCTCAGGCCCTGCAGCAGCGCTTCCAGCAGGAGCAGCAGAAGAAACAGATGGCAAAGCAGCGCGAGCTGCGTCAGCAGCAGCAGGTGGAGCGCTGGGCTGCCGCCGACAAGGAGAACGCCGAGAAGTATGCCGACTACAAGGCTCAGAACGAGAAGTTCCTGGCCGACAACAAGGGCAAGGAAGGTGTGCAGACCACGGCTAGCGGCTTGCAGTACAAGGTGCTGACCGCCGGAACGGGCAACAAGCCCACGGCTGACAACTACGTGAAGGTGAACTACGAGGGCAAGACCATCGACGGCACTGTGTTCGACTCGTCCTACGAGCGCAAACAGCCTGCACAGTTCAACCTCAACCAGGTCATCGCCGGATGGACCGAGGTGCTCCAGCTCATGCCCGTCGGTTCGGTGTTCGAGGTGTACATTCCCCAGAACCTGGCATACGGCCCCGAGGAGCAGACAAAAATCAAGCCCTACTCCACCCTCATCTTCAAGATTGAGTTGCTCGACATCGTTCAATAAGCAATACTGCGCCTGATGAAGAAGATATTCATCCTAGCACTCGCCGCCCTGGTGGCGGGTGCTTCTTTTTGCACCGCTGAGGCCGCCAAGAAGAAAAAGAAGGAGCAGCCGAAAGCCGCTGTAGAGGCTGTTACACCCGTCGTGCTCACCACGGGCAGCGACTCGCTGAGCTATGCCGCCGGCATGATGCTCACCGACAGGCTGGTGGAGTTCCTGCAACAGCAGCTCCACGTGGACACGGCCTATATGGCCGACTTCGTTCGCGGCTTCAACGAGACGGTGGCCCCCACCGCCGACCCCCGCGAGGTGGCCCTGCGCGCCGGACGCCAGATAGCCGAGCAGGTGAAGAGCGGCATGCTGCCACGCCTCACCCAAGAGTTCACCGACACGCCCGACACCATCGTGGAGCAGACGCTCTTCCGTGGATTCGTCGATGCCATCAGCGGCGATACCACAGTGATGAAGGCCGCCGACTCTGACGCGCTTTTCAAGGCTAAGCAGCAAAGCAACCAGGCCGCCCGCACCGAACGCCTGTCGAAGGCCGGACGCGACTTCCTGGCCCAGAACGCCCTGAAGGAAGGCGTCATCACCACTCCCAGCGGCTTGCAGTACAAAGTCCTGGTGAAGGGCGAGGGCGAAGTGCCCCAACGCACCGACAAGGTGAAAGTACACTACGAGGGACGCCTCATCGACGGCACCGTCTTCGACGCCTCTTCCAAGCATGGCACCGAGCCAAGCACCTTCCGTGCCGACCAGGTCATCCGCGGATGGACCGAGGCCCTCACCATGATGCCCGTAGGCTCGAAGTGGCAGCTCTACATACCCCAGGAGCTGGCCTATGGCGAACGCCAGGCAGGCCACATCCCGCCCTATTCCACCCTCATCTTCGATGTAGAGCTCGTCGGCATAGAGAAGTAGCCGACCCGAGGAACTTCCCCAACCACCCTTTTAGCAATTTGCACATATTAGAAGAAAAAATATGTGCAAATTGTTGTCTATTTCATTATTTTTGCGTACTTTTGCTGACAATTTGCAACAAAAGCAGTAGAAGATGGAAAAAATTGACAATCTCGACAAGAAAATCCTCAGCATTCTCTCCAAGAATGCCCGCATACCCTTCAAGGACGTGGCTGCCGACTGCGGCGTCTCCCGTGCGGCCATTCACCAGCGCGTGCAGCGCCTCATCGACAACGACGTGATAACGGGCAGCGGCTTCGACGTCAACCCGAAGTCGCTCGGCTACCGCACCTGCACCTATGTGGGCATCACGCTCGAACGCGGCTCCATGTACAAGGACGTGGTGAAGCGCCTGGAGCTGATTCCCGAGGTGGTGGAGTGCCACTTCACCACCGGCCCTTATACCATGCTGGTGAAACTCTACGCCCGCGACAATGAACAGCTGATGCACCTGCTCAACGGCCAGCTACAGGAGATTCCCGGCGTGGTGGCCACGGAGACACTCATCTCCCTGGAGCAGAACATCAAACGCGAGATTCCCGTACACTTTGAAGAAACAGAGACAGAATGAACTATTTCTCTCTTTCTGAGCAGGAGTCCACACTCTATGCCGCCCCCCGGCAGCGTCGGCGCCAGTGCGTCATTGGCATCACCGCTAACTACGGCGAGCAGTCGGCCAAACTGGCCGAGGCTTATTATCTGCAGGTGGTCAGGGCCGGCGGCGTTCCCCTGCTCATCCCCCCCCTGGCCCACCGGGAAGTGTTGTTCCAGACGCTCGACAGCATCGACGGTCTGTTGCTCACGGGCGGCGCCGACATTAACCCCCTCTTTCAGGGCGACGAACCCCTGCCTCGGTTGGGCGGCATCAATGCCGAGCGCGATTTGGCAGAATTGCTGCTCACACGGCTGGCCACACACCGGCAAATGCCCATCTTAGGCATCTGCAGAGGCATCCAGACACTGGCCGTTGCGCTTGGCGGCAAGGTGGAACAGGACATTTCCGACAAGGCCGGCATCAAACATTCGCAGGAGGCCGACCGCTCCGTTCCAACGCATTCCGTCAGCATCGAGCCGGGGACCATGCTTCACGACGTCCTGACCAACAGCATCTACGCGGAGCAGCATGCCCCTGACGAACAGGAGCCTTCCACCCTATACGTCAACTCCTTCCACCATCAGGCGGTCAGCGACCCAGGCCCTCGACTGCGTGTCGTGGCTCAGTCGGCCGACGGCATCATCGAGGCCGTCGAGAGTTCCGAGGAGAAGCCCTTCCTGGGTGTTCAGTGGCATCCCGAATGCATGAAGCAGGCTTCCGCATACCGTCTTTTCAGCTGGCTCACCTTCGAGGCGGCACGCTATCGGCACGCCAAGCAGCTGCACAGCCGTATGCTCACCCTCGACACCCACTGCGACACGCCCATGCTCTTCCCGCAGGGCATCGACTTTGCCACCCGCGACAGTCGCATCCTCGTTGACTTGCCCAAGATGACCGAGGGCCAGCTTGACGCTACTATCATGGTGGCATATCTTCCCCAGAAGATGCAAGACGACCCTACAGCCGTACAGCCGGCCAGCACGCCCTTTGCCTATGCCAACTACATCTTCGACAAAATAGAGACAATCGTCAGTGCCAACAGCGACAGCCTGGCACTGGCCCGCAATCCTGACGAGCTTGTTGCCAACAAGCAAAGCGGACGGAAGAGCATCATGCTGGGCATAGAAAACGGCTTGGCCCTGGAAGGCAAGGTGGCGAACGTGCAGCATTTCGCCCGTCGCGGCGTGGTCTACATCACGCTGTGCCACAACGGCGACAACGACCTCTGCGACTCGGCCAAGGGCGACCACACCCACAACGGCCTGAGTGCCTTTGGCAGGGAGGTGGTTCGTGAGATGAACCGCCTCGGCCTGATGGTCGACTTGAGCCATGCCAGCGAGAAGAGCTTCTACGACGCCCTCGATGTGAGCAGCCTGCCTATAGTGTGCAGCCATTCCTCGTGCCGTGCCCTCTGCGACCACCCCCGCAACCTGACCGACGACCAGATGCGTGCCTTGGCGGCCAAAGGCGGCGTCTGCCAGATCACCCTCTATCCCGGCTTCCTCCGCACCGACGGCCGTGCCACCATCATCGACGCCATGAACCACTTGAAGCATGCCATCCAGGTGATGGGCATTGAGCACGTGGGGCTGGGCACCGATTTCGACGGCGACGGCGGCGTGCCGGGCATGGCCGATGCCAGCGAGGCGCTGAACTTCACCCGACATCTGCTCAGTCAGGACTACACTGAAGAACAAATCAGACTCATCTGGGGCGGAAACTTCCTCCGCGTCATGCGCGAAGTGCAGTCTGCCCATTAATTCCATCCCCCACCATCAACCATGAAACTCCTCACCCTCATAGCTTCCTCCTTATTGTTAGCAGCCTGCGGTGGCACACAGAAAAGTTCCACCATCAACGCCACCACCACGCAGCAGGCAGAACCCGCCGGCCCCGCCTTTTCGGCCGACTCTGCCTTCGCCTTCTGCCAGCAACAGTGCGACTTCGGGCCGCGCACCATGAACAGCGAGGCCCACGAGCGCTGCGGACAGTGGATTGTGGACAAGTTCCAAAGCTATGGTATGGACATCACCGAGCAACGCGCCACGCTGAAAGGCTTCGACGGCACCTCGCTGCTCTCGAACAACATCATCGCCAGCTATCGCCCTAAGCTGAACGACCGCATCCTCATCTGTGCCCACTGGGACAGCCGCCCATGGGCCGACAACGACCCTGACCCCGACAACCACCGCAGGCCCGTGATGGCTGCCAACGACGGAGCCAGCGGCGTGGCCGTGATGCTGGAGCTGGCACGGCTGCTGGCAGAGAATACCGACACTGTCACCAGTGAGCACCAAGCACCCGTCTATCCCCTTGAGGTAGGCATCGACTTCGTGTGTTTCGACGCCGAGGACTGGGGCGACGACGGCCATGCCGACTCGTGGGCCTTGGGTGCCCAGCACTGGGCTGCCCACCCACACAAGCAGGGATATAAGGCCCGTTACGGCATCCTGCTCGACATGGTGGGCGGACTGGCGGCGCGCTTCTACCGCGAAGCCTACTCGGCCTACTACGCCCCGCAGGTGGTAGACCGCGTGTGGAAAGCCGCCGCAGTAGCAGGCTACAGCAGCTTCTTCACCAATCAGGACGGCGGAGCCATCACCGACGACCACGGCCCTGTGAACGAGGTGGCGAAGATTCCATGCATCGACATCATCCCCTACTATCCCGATTGCCGCGAGAGCACCTTCGGCCCCACGTGGCACACCGTCAGCGACGACATGCAGCACATCGACCGCAACACGCTCAAAGCCGTGGGGCAGACGCTGGTTCAAGTCCTTTGGAATGAGGAATGTAAAAATGAGAAATGAGGAATGACGCACATCCCGTTCCTCATTCCTCATTCCTCATTTTTCAGAGCTGTCCCGCCTCGACCATGAGCACCACACGCTCAGTGAGGCGGTCGACACCTTCGGGCTGGTAGCCCTTCTTCAGCGAGGCACCGAACATCCAGGCAAAGGCCTGCCACATGCCGGCACGCACAGGGCCGATGAAGGCCTGGATGGCCTCGTAGGCTGTAGAGTTGCACTCGCGGTCGACGAGCTTGATGAGCAACTTGCCCTGCGAGAAGGTGAGTTTCTTCATCTTCGGCTTGTACGTGTTCACAATCTCATTCTCCACACGCTTCATGTGCTCCTCGCGCTCCCGCTTCGAGGGGATGGTCTCCAGTATCTCAGCCGTCTCTATCAGTATCTGTCGCACCTCCTTGGCCAAGGGCAGCACCTTCTTCACGTTGCGCACCAGCTTCAGGTAGGCCTGCTGCTGCCGCTTGTTCTTGAAGGTGGGCTCCGGGTAGACGTACACCTGCTGCATCTCCAGATACTGAATGGTGTCGCCCTCGAAGAGCGTCTTGCCCACCTTCACCATGGGCACGAACTCCGGGTCGCCAATCTCCTGCGCCGAGGCCGAAAGCAGCACCACCGAAAGCAGGAGTAAAAGGATGAGACAGCGTTTCACGCGGCAAAATTACACATTTTTTCCCGACAGCAGGCCAATCAGCATGAAGAATTAGCATTATTTATTACATCGCGCACCCCCGCGCACCCGCCCCCCACACCCCGGAAAACAGAATTATACCATATTAGGAGTATTATCATACACTTTTCTTGCGAAATCCTTTGCTATTTGAAGAAAAAAGCGTAATTTTGCGGCAAAATTCAAACTAACGAAAGAACCCGATATGAAGAAACTTTTTTTTCTGGCTGCGATGCTGACTTTCGTCACCACGACCTTCGCACAGCTGCCCAACGTCACACTGAAAGACATCAACGGCAAGACCGTGAATACCGCTGAGCTCAGCAACAACGGCAAGCCTTTCATCATCGACTTCTTTGCCACCTGGTGCAAACCCTGCAACCGCGAGCTCGACGCCATCGCCGAGGTCTACGACGAGTGGCAGGAGGAGACTGGCGTGAAGATTTTCGCCGTCAGCATCGACGTGGCTCAGAACATCAACAAGGTGAAGCCCCTCGTGGACAACCACGGCTGGGAATACGACGTGCTGCTCGACCCCAACAGCGACTTCAAGCGTGCCTTGGGCATCCAGATGATTCCCTACGTGCTCGTTGTCGACGGCAAGGGGAACATCGTCTACAAGCACAATGGCTATACCGACGGTGCCGAAAACGAACTGATAGAAAAAGTGCGCGAACTGATTAAATAGCATGAAACGATTTCTGCTTATTTCGTCGTGCCTGCTGACCATGAGCGCCATGGCGCAGGACAACAAAGTGACACTGAGTGGAAGTGTCCAGAGTGACATGCTTGTCCCTCAGGCCGACGACAAGATTGGCGCAGAGAAGACGGAAGACTTCCAGACCAACACCTACGTTGACCTCCACTTGCAGCATACCGACTTCGAGGCCGGTGCGCGTCTGGAGTATCTGGAACATCCGCTGCCAGGCTTCGAGAACGACTTCAAGGGCTGGGGCGTTCCACACTTCTACGCCAAGGGACGCCTGTCGTGGGCAGAGTTCACTGTGGGCACCTTCTACGAGCAGTTCGGCTCGGGCTTCATCCTCCGCACCTACGAAGAGCGCTCGCTGGGCATCGACAACTCGCTGCTGGGCGGCCGGCTGGTGCTGAAACCCGTCAAGGGCATCACGCTGAAAGCCCTCGGAGGCCGCCAGCGCCACTACTGGGACTGGAACAAAAGCTTCGTCAGCGGAGCCGACGCCGAGCTGAACATCGACGAGTGGGTGCCCGCCATGCAGCAGAGCGACACGCGACTGATGCTGGGCGCCTCGTGGGTGAACAAATACGAGGATACGGAAGACATCATGGCCGACCTGACCCACAAGCTGAACCTGCCCAAGTATGTCAACGCCTGGGACGTGCGTGCGCAGCTGAACAAGGGAAACATCTCTGTGCTGGCCGAGTATGCCCAGAAGACCGACGACCCCTCCTTCGCCAACGGCTACATTTACAAGAAGGGTTCCGCTGCCATGGTCTCCACCAGCTATTCACAGAAGGGCCTCAGCGTGCTCCTGCAAGCCAAGCGCTCGGAGAACATGGCCTCGAAGAGCCAGCGAACCGTCATCGGCACCTCGTCGGCCATCAACCACCTGCCGGCTTTCACCCAGGACCAGACCTATGCCCTGGCCGCCCTCTACCCCTACGCCACGCAGCTGGCCGACGGCGAATGGGCCTACCAAGCCGAAGTGGGCTATAACTTCAAGCGCAAGACCGCCCTGGGCGGCAAGTACGGCATGAACCTCAAAGTGAACTACAGCTACGTGCGCGCCATCGACCGCAAGTTTACCGACGGGGTGAACCACACCGCCATCGGCGGACAGATGGCACTGGCGGGCACTGAGGGGTATAAGTCCAGCTTCTTCAAGTGGGGCGACAACACCTACTATCAGGATCTCGACGTGCAGCTGTCGCGCAAGTTCTCCAAGGCTTTCAAGCTCAACCTGATGTACATGAACCAGCGCTACAACAAGACGCAGGTGGAGGGCCACGGCGGCATGATTCACGCCGACATCTTCGTGGCCGACGGCAAATACCAGTTCTCGCCCAAGACCACCCTCCGCGTGGAGGCACAGTACTTGAGCACCAAGCAGGACGAGGGCGACTGGGTCTTCGGACTGGCAGAGCTCTCGCTGGTGCCCCACTGGATGCTGACCGTTTCGGACATGTACAACTGCGGTGAGACCGACACGCACTACTATCAGGGGCTGGTGACCTACAACACGGGCGCCCACCGCCTGCAAGTGGGATATGGCCGCACCCGTGCCGGCTACAACTGCTCGGGTGGCGTCTGCCGCTGGATTCCCGCACAGAAAGGCTTCACCCTCAGCTACAACTATAACTTCTAAACCGCCAGAAAGCATGAAGAAATCAAGAATAGCTCTTGCCCTCTATGGTGTATGTCTGAGCATGGTGGCAGCCTTCACGGCCTGCTCAAGCATCGACGAGAACGAGCGCCTCATCTACGTGGAACCCATCGTGCCCGTCGACACCACTAATGTCGTTACCGAGACCGACAGTCTCTACGACGCCCCGATAGCGGTGGTGGCCCGCCGGGTGCTCATTGAAGACCACACAGGACAGCGATGCCCCAACTGCCCTGATGCCGCCGTGCTGGTGCACGAATACCTGCAAACCTTCGGCGACCTCATCGTGCCCGTGGCCATCCACTCTGAGATGCAGGGCATCATGGAGCCAGAGGGTCTGGGCAACGAGCTGGGCAACACCTACTATAAGAAATGGAACCTGGAGTTTAAGCCCGCAGGACTGCTGAATCGTGTAGACTTCGGTGGCATGCGTGTGCTCGACAAGACCACCTGGACCGTCGCCCTTCAGTATCTGATGCAGCCTCAATACCAGGAGACACCACTCGACATCCGCATACGTGCACGGCAGGCTGAGGACAATCCGCTGACAGCCAGCGTCGACGTGAAGGTGCTCTGCACCAAGCCGGAGGCCACCGTCAAAGGAAAACTGCAAGTTTGGGTGACGGAGGACAACATCGTTGCCCGTCAGGACAGCATGGGAACCCGCGTAGACAACTACGTGCACAACCACGTGCTGCGCGCCTCGCTGAACGGTGACTGGGGCGAGGACATCAGCCTGAGCGGAGCCGAGGGCGACAACGTCCGCGAGCTGCACTACACAGCTACCCTGTCGTCGGCGTGGAAACCGCAGAATCTGGTCATCGTGGCCTTCGTCTATGACGGCGACGGCAATGGCGAAGTGAAGCAGGCTGCCAAAGCCAAGCTTAAAATAAACGAATCAGCAAAATAAAAAAATAGCTTATGAAGAAATTATTTACACTTATCACCGCACTCTTCGCCCTCACCGCAACAGGCTGGGCCCAGGAAGAGGAGGAACTGGACGAAACTTTCGTCTTTACAGATTTAGAGGGTAACATCGTTCCTAATGGCGCCGTCATCACCGTGAACACACTCAACGACGAAGGACAGATGAAGGTTCCCTTGCTGGTGAAGAATGTGTCGGACGACAAAGCCGCCGGCACGCTCTACGAAACCATCGACGACATGCCCAACGGAGAATGGCAGACCTGTGCCTTTGGCAACTGCATGATTCTCTCCGAGTCGGGCTATTCGCCCAAGAGTGTAAAGGATCCCGATGCAGTGATAGACATCCTGACGGAATGGATTCCCGAAGAGAACAAGTACGCCTCGTGGTCGGCAACGTTGCAGATTCAGCGTTACAACATCACTACCAATTTCTTTGGCCAAGAGACCGTGGGAACAATCGTGGAGGGCTATGGCCCCAAGGTGACCATCAACTTTGTCTACGCTGACCCCGCCAACATCAACAATGCTACCTCCAGCCAGGCCGAGGTCGCCCGCTACAGTCTCTGCGGCCGTCGGCTGACCGCTCCGCAGAAGGGCATCAACATTGTGCGTCTGGCCAATGGAAAAGCAGTTAAGAAGATTGTTAAATAGGACTTAACATTGTATTTATGAAAAAAACATTACTTTCAGTGGCAGCCCTCGTGCTGTCACTGAGTGCCGTACAGGCACAACAGTTTAACGTGCTACAGGCAAAACAGGGCACTCTCCAGAGTGCTTCCGGGGCTAGCACGAGTATCCAGAACAAGGCTCCTAAAAAGATTGAACTGGCCGACAACCAGCTCGTCTTGGGTGGCTATACGACCGATGACTACACAACCAACGGCCTCGGCGTAGGCAGCTATGCAACAGGAACTATCGGAGCCTACATCTATCTGCCCACAAGCGACATCGAGTCTTTTGACGGAAGCACCATTGTCAAAATGCGCGTAGCACTGGCTCAGTCCTCAACTATCAGCCATGTCTATATATTACCCGTCATTGGTGGCTACATCCAGGATGCCATCGTCAGCGAGGACGTTTCGGGCAACAGTGTAGGATGGAACGAATTCACACTGGCTTCACCTGCCGTGCTCAATCTTTCCGGCATCGACGCATTGCTCTTGGGCTATGACTACAACCAGACAAGGAACAACTATCCCATCTCCAGTGTCGAAGCCGGCAACACCTACTACGACCTGTATTTCTATGGCAATCTTGGCCAGGGCGAGGGATTCTACGGCATGGGCAACAGCTACGGCAACTTGAGCGTGCAGGCCATCGTCGAGGGCGATTTCGTGGGCAACTCGGTTAAGCCGCAGACACTGGGCAACATCGTCGTTCCCTTTGGAGAGTCTGCCACGAAGAACCTTTCCATCCTCAGCACAGGCATTGGCTCGGTGCAGAGTGTGGACTATGTGCTCACCATCGACGGCGAGGCTCAGCCTGAACAGCACGCTACGCTCAATGGTATTGCTTTTGGCGAAACGGGCACCGTGGAGGTGACGTTCCCCTCGGCCGATGAGGAGAAGACACAATCGTACTCCATCACCATCACCAAGGTGAACGACGAAACGAACAACGAGCAGAACAACACGGTAAGCGGTCTGATGGTTTCTACCACCAAGTCCTTCGTACAGCGTGTTGCTGTTGAGGAATTTACGGGTACGGGCTGTGGCTGGTGTCCTCGTGGCTTAGTAGGCATGGAGATGCTGCGCGAGGCTTACGGCGACCTCTTTGTCGGCATCGGTATTCACCAGTACAACAGCAATGATGCTATGTATATTGCAACCAATGCTTATGCCAACCTCGGCTTTTCGGGCGCTCCCAGTTGTGCATTGCAGCGCAAGGGCATCATCGACCCCTACTATGGCAGCGGCAACGAAAACTTCGGCATTGCCCAGAATTTCGAGGCCATCAGCTCGCAGACGGCTTTCGCTGGCGTTGAACTGGAGGCTCAGTGGAATGAAGACTCGACAAAGGTTGAGGCCAAGGCCAGCGTGGAGTCTATCTTCGATGGTGCCAACTACAACCTGGAGTTCGTGCTCATTGGTGACAGCCTCAGTGGAACAGGCAGCGCCTGGAACCAGAGCAACTACTACTACCAGTACACCCAAGCAGATGTTGAGTCGGAGGATTTGTCTCCCTGGTGTAGGGGTGGCAAATATGGCAAATCGTCGGTGAGCGGCTTCAAGTTCAACGATGTTGCATTGTCCAGCTCTTACGTGAGCGGTACCAACCAGGTGCCCGCCATCGAGAACATCTCGTCCACAGAGCCTGCCATTCGTGAGTACACGCTCAGCCTGCCCAGCAAAACCACGCTAAAGAATGCCATCCAACCCAACCTCTTGTTTGTGGCTGCACTGCTGATTGACCCCACCGATGGTAGCATCGCTAACGCCATCAAGGTTCCCGTAACGGAATACATCGATTCCACCACCATGAGCATCACGACCGCCACCAGCAGCAATGAGGAGGTCGGCCGATACTCGCTCGATGGCCGTCAGCTCTCTGCTCCCCAGAAGGGCCTGAACATCATCCGCATGGCCAACGGTCAGACTCGTAAAGTCATCATCCGGTAAAACTGGACATATAAAAGAACCGCCGACGACAGCCTGTTAGCTTCGTCGGCGGTTCTTTATTGCTCCAAATCTCGGCGAAAAAAACTCGACCATTTTTCTTGCCGTGTGGACCCCGTAGCAGAATCTTTAATGCTTATAACTAGACACGCAGCACTGCAAATGCTTTGGGCAGGAACTGGATGATGTCTGAAGCCATGAGGCTCTCCTGACCTGTCTCTTCGGCTGCCAGATCGCCAGCCAAACCATGGAGGTAAACACCTAGAATGCAGGCTTCGCGCTGTTCGTAGCCGCGGGCCAGCAGGCCAAGGAGGATGCCCGTGAGCACGTCGCCGCTGCCAGCAGTGGCCATGCCGGCATTGCCAGTGGTGTTGAAGGCAATGTGGCCGTCGGGCATGCAAATGGCGGTGTGGTGTCCCTTCAGGATGACGTAACCCTGCAAGCGTTCGGCCAGCAGACGAGCCTTTGTCAGACGCTCGTAGCTGTCTGTGCATTGTCCTTCGAGACGCTCCAGCTCTTTGGGATGGGGCGTGAGAATGATGCCCTTGGGCAGTTGCTGCAGCCAGGCATGCTTGGCGGCCAGAATGTTCAGCGCGTCAGCATCGGCCACAATGGGGCACTGAGCACGGCGCAGTTGGGCTATCATGGCAATAGCGGTCTGCTCAGTGGTGCCCAGCCCGGGACCGATGGCCAGGGCCTGGAAGTTCTCTGTGGCTACGGCTTCTGAGAAGGTGGTCTCCTCGCGGTCAGTGTGAAGCACCGCCTCGGGGATGGCGGTCTGCAAGATGTTGACGTTGCGGCGCGGCGTGTGCACGGTCAGTTTACCGGCACCAGAGCGCATACAGGCCCGTGCGGCCAGTACGGCTGCACCTGCCATGCCATAACTTCCAGCCACAAGCAGGGCGTGGCCCATGGTGCCTTTATGGGCAAAGGGATCGCGCGGCCGTAGCAGCCGGCTCACCATCTCTGGATCCACCAGTGTATATTGAGCGTCGAGCTTGTCGATGCCCTCCTGACTGAGCTGGATGTCGAGCACTTCCAGTTCACCCACGAACTGCTGGTGCTCGGCAAAGAGGAAGCTGAGCTTCTGATGCTGTAGAGTGAGTGTCAGGTCGGCACGAATGATATTGGCGCGGACATTATAGCTGTTGTCCTCGGTCATCAAGCCTGAGGGCACGTCGATGCTCACCACCTGAGCAGGCGAGGCATTGATGTACTTCACCAGCGAGGCAAAGCCACCTGCCAGCGGTTTGTTCAGTCCCGAGCCGAAAAGCCCGTCAATGACAAGCATACCCTCCTCCAGGTGGGGAGGGTCGAATTCCTGTGTCACCTCAGTCAGCAGCGGTCGTCCTTTCTTCGTGACGAGACGCTGCTTGTTCTCTGCACATTCGGCCGACAGCTTGCCGCTGATATTGAAAAGGAAAGTTTGAACCTGATAGTTCTGATCACTGAGCAAGCGGGCCACCGCCAAGGCATCGCCGCCGTTGTTGCCCGGGCCGGCAAAGACCACGATGGGCACCTGCGGACTCCATCGGTCGGTGATGGCGTCGGTCAAGGCGAAGGCGGCACGCTCCATCAAATCAATGGACTTGATGGGCTCGTGATCGATGGTATATTTGTCCAGCTCGCGTATCTGAGTAGCAGTGAAAATCTTCATGACGGTGCAAAAATACAAAATAATTGGCAAAGCATGGCCTTTTTTCTGAACTTTTTTGTAATTTTGCGGCAAAATTCAAAAATAAATGGACGATGAGCAGAGTAACCATCAAGGACAAGACGTTTGAAACCTCCATTCCAGAGGCGGAAATCAAGGAGCGAGTGAAAGAACTGGCAATGCGGCTGAACCGGGATATGGCCGGGAGGAATCCGTTGTTCCTGTCCGTGCTGAACGGCTCGTTTATCTTTGCTGCAGACCTGATGCGCGAGATTACTATTCCGTGTGAAATATCGTTTGTGAAGCTGGCCTCCTACCAGGGTGTCACCTCTACGGGCAAGGTGCATGAGGTGCTAGGCATCAACGAAGACCTGACAGACCGCACGGTGGTCATCGTCGAGGACATCGTGGACACTGGGCGTACCATGAAGCAGATGATAGAGTCGCTGGGCACCCGCCATCCCGCTTCGGTGCACATCTGTACATTATTTGTCAAGCCAGACAAGCTGCTAGAACCGCTTAATATAGAATATGCGGCCTTCTCCATTCCCAACGACTTCATCGTGGGCTACGGACTGGATTACGACCAGCAGGGACGGAACTTAAAAGAGATTTATACACTGGTATCTTAGCTAAGTAATTATGAAGAATATTGTGATTTTCGGCGCTCCGGGCTCAGGCAAGGGGACGCAGAGCGACAAGCTCATTGAGCACTACGGTCTGGAACATATCTCGACTGGCGACGTGCTCCGCAGTGAGATTAAGAAAGGCAGTGAGCTGGGACGTACCGCCCAGCAGTACATCGACCAGGGACAGCTCATCCCCGACGACCTGATGGTAAGCATCCTTGCCAGCGTCTACGACTCGTTCGGGCGCAATCACAAGGGCGTCATCTTCGATGGATTCCCCCGCACAATCCCGCAGGCCGAAGCCCTGAAGCAGATGCTCGGTGAGCGCGGCGACCGCGTGGCAGCGATGCTGGAACTTGACGTGCCCGAGGACGAACTGATGAAGCGTCTCATTCTGCGGGGACAGCAGAGTGGTCGTGCTGATGACAACGAGGAGACCATCAAGAAGCGCCTCGTGGTCTACCATCAGCAGACGCAACCCCTCATTGACTGGTACAAGCAAGAAGGCCTGCACCATCACATCGACGGTCTTGGCGAACTCGACCGCATCTTCGCCGACATACAAAAGGTTGTAGATGGAATCTAATTTCGTTGACTATGTGAAGATTCTGTGCCGCTCGGGCAAGGGCGGTCGCGGCTCGATGCACCTGCGCCATGTGAAGTACAACCCTAACGGCGGCCCCGACGGCGGCGACGGCGGCAAGGGTGGCAGCGTCATCTTGCGCGGCAACCATAACTACTGGACGCTGCTGCACCTGAAGTACGAACGCCACATCTTTGCCGGGCACGGCGGCAACGGTGGCAAGGACAAGTGCCACGGAACCGACGGCAAGGACGTCTATATCGACGTGCCATGCGGCACGGTGGTCTACAATGCCGAGACGGGCAAGTACGTCTGCGACGTTACCTACGACGGGCAGGAGATTGTGTTGCTGAAAGGCGGTCGCGGCGGACTGGGCAACTTCCAGTTCCGCACAGCCACCAACCAGGCTCC
>ERZ842401.3505-NODE-3505-length-19412-cov-12.684610_pt1 | contig 19412 bp, 21 predicted proteins | sample MGYA00521270_ERZ842401 | MGnify/ENA primary metagenome ERZ842401 (study PRJEB31892, sample SAMEA3878208) | bioreactor metagenome | biome: Moose rumen | place: Sweden | collected 2011-10 | study: EMG produced TPA metagenomics assembly of the PRJEB12797 data set... | reverse complement strand
CTTCACCCACATGAGCGGAAAAAAGCAGACTCGCGAAGAGTTCATCGGCGAGATTATGGACGGCACGCTGAACTACTTCAAAATTGAGACAAAGAATTATTCAATCAGCGTGGACGGCGACACCGCCCGCATGAAAGTCGCCCACACGCTTAAGGCTAAGGTTTATGGAATCAGCGGAGCATGGACACTGACTGGCGAAAACACTTACAGAAAGCGGGACGGAATCTGGGTGCGGGCGGATTAAAGCAGGAATCTTGATAACTTGTATTGCAGTTTTTTCTGTCTTGCCTGTATGGAAAGAACATAAGCTCAGGCGACAGACGAGCACCGCGACTATGCGAATTGAGCATACGACACTTCGTGTCGTGTGCATAGAGGAAATTATTAACTCATTCGCTATGCGAATTGAGCATAGTCACATTCAAAACTAGCATTGTACTTTTTTGCCCGCGGACGGTACAGTAAGACTATAGAGAAAATCTTTACGGAGACTTGTATGAAAAAGACAAATAAATCATTCTTTCTGCAGGCAACTCTTGCCTTTACCTTGCTGTGCTCATTTCCTTTAACCGCGCAGGATGCATCTCAAAAACTCGTCCATCAGACTGAGGCAAAGGACGCGCCTGTGGTCTATTTTACTCGGGATGTGTCGGCGGCGGGGCTGATGAAGGTCTACAATGCACTGAATCAGAAAAAGCAGGGCAAGGTTGGAATCAAGGTGTCTTTTGGCGGGCCGGGTGAGGATGTGCTGAAGCCTGCTTTACTTACCGACCTTATCAAGGAAACGGACGGAACCATGCTGGACTCCTGCGGACTTTCGGGAAACAGATGGACGGCGGAGATGAATCTTTCCCACGCAAGAAAGCACGGTTTTGACAAAGTTGGCAGAATGCAGATGCTGGACGAAAAAAGCGACATCGACATGCCGGTAAGAAAGGGCTATCTTTTGAAATATGCCCGCACGGGAAGCCATTTTGACGAGTACGACACCATTGTTTCAGTCTTCAAGTTCAGGATGCACTTTCTTCCCGCCTTGGACGGAGCAATCAAGAATGTGACCCTTTGCCTGGGAAGCCGCTCTGGAAAATGCCTGATTCACTCTGGCGGAAGCGATCCCAATCACTATCACGACACGAAGCCCGATGTGCTTGAAAAATCCTTTGCCGATGCCCTCCGCGCCGTGCTGGACTACAAGAAAAACTGGGCTTTCATCAATGTGATTGACAGCTACGAGCCAGAGGACTCCTGCAAGGGAACCAAGAACACGGGAAATATCGGCATCATCGCATCCGCTGACCCGGTAGCCCTAGACCAGTGTTCCGTGGATTTTGTGGCAGATACAGCAGAAACGGCGGAAATCCGCGCCCAGTGGGAAGAAGCCCATCAGGTGAAGATGCTTGAGTACGCAGAAAACTTGGGCTGCGGAAAGCGGAACTACCAACTGGTGGAGATAAAATAGAAATCAGACAGAAATCACTTTTTACGGAGGAAGGAACCTATGACAAAAAAAATTACGCAGACAGCGGGACGGACTCAGTTGGGAGATTTTGCGCCCACTTTTGCCCATTTGAACGACGATGTGCTTTTTGGCGAGGTTTGGAATGAAAGCGCAATTGACATAAAGACAAAATGCATTATCACCGTGGTGTCGCTCATGGCAAGCGGAATCACCGACTCTTCCCTGGTCTATCACTTGCAGAACGCCAAGGCTCACGGGGTCACAAAAGAAGAGATTGCGGCAATCATCACTCACGCCACCATGTACACGGGCTGGCCAAAGGGCTGGGCGGTCTTTCGGCTGGCAAAAGATGTCTGGAATGAAAGCGTGCCTGCCGCAAGCGAAAAAGACCGCTACCAAAACACGATTTTCTTCCCCATTGGAGAGCAAAATCCTTACGGAACATATTTCACAGGGCAGAGCTATCTTGCAGAAGTCTCAAAAGAGCAGGTTCCTGTCTTCAATGTGACCTTTGAGCCGGGCTGCCGCAACAACTGGCACATCCACAATGCAAAATCCGGCGGAGGACAGATGCTCATCTGCGTGGGTGGTCGGGGCTGGTATCAGGAAGAAGGAAAGCCTGCCATGGAACTGCTTCCCGGAAGCGTGGTAAACATTCCTGCCGGAGTAAAGCACTGGCACGGAGCGGCCGCAGATTCCTGGTTCAGCCATCTTGCGCTGGAGATTCCCGGCGAGGAAGGCAGCACGACTTGGTGCGAAAAAGTCAGCGATGAGGATTATGGGAAATTGAAGTGATGGGGATGGGGGTGGGGGCACATACCTACTGTAGGCTTTGAAGTGTTGATGTGTGATTGTTTTTGTTGTTCCGCTTTTGCCATTGACATTTTTTTTTCTTCGCGGTATAAATAAGACAAGAACGACAACGAGGTCGCAGGAATTTGATTCTTGCGGCCTTTTTGTTTTCCAATGTGCTGTATGAAATCAGCAAGACAAAATCGGCAAAGACGTCGGGTTTAGGACTGTGTACAAAGTCCTGCTCGGCGTCTTTTTGATTTTAAACGGGTTAGCGATGGAAGCACCGCGAAGCGTCCCGAAGGGATGAGCGTAAGCGAAGTGCGGACGTAGCGACCGACGCGGATGGGGAGCGGAGCGACCAGCCGTGGCGGGAACCCAAAAAAAGAGGCTTATATGGAGGCTTGTATGGACGAAGTGACAGAAATTTTTGGCGAGAATGTTTTTAACGAAACAGTGATGAGGGCTCGGCTGCCTAAGGAGACTTTTAAGCAGTTGATGAAGACGATTGAGGGTGGCGAAAAACTTGATCCGGCGGTGGCAACGGTGGTTGCAAATGCCATGAAGGACTGGGCGGTGGAAAAAGGTGCGACGCATTTTACCCATTGGTTTCAGCCTCTTACGGGCATTACGGCGGAAAAGCATGACAGTTTTATTTCGCCTGCAAGCGACGGAAAGGTGATTATGGAATTCAGCGGAAAGGAACTTGTACAGGGTGAGCCAGACGCTTCTTCCTTTCCCTCTGGCGGAATCCGTGCAACATTTGAGGCTCGCGGCTATACGGCCTGGGATCCCACTTCCTATGCCTTTATCAAGGACGGCACCCTTTGCATTCCCACGGCTTTCTGTTCCTATACGGGCGAGGCTCTGGACAAAAAGACTCCCTTGCTCCGCTCCATGCAGGCAATCAGCAAACAGGCGGTGCGCGTGCTCCATCTTTTTGAGGGGAACGAAGCGGTGACCAGCGTAAAGACTACGGTTGGTCCTGAGCAGGAATATTTTTTGATTGACAAGGAGGTGTACGAAAAGCGTGAGGATTTGCTCTATACGGGACGCACTCTCTTTGGCGCAAAGGCTCCCAAGGGGCAGGAACTGGAAGACCACTACTTTGGCATGATTAAGCCCCGAGTTCAGGCTTTTATGAAAGATTTGAACCGTGAGTTGTGGAAGCTGGGCATTCTGGCAAAGACTGAGCACAACGAGGTTGCTCCCGCTCAGCACGAACTTGCTCCGATTTTTTCCACGACCAACATTGCCTGTGACCACAACCAGCTGACCATGGAAATGATGCGGAAAGTTGCGGCCAGGCACGGTATGGTCTGTCTGCTCCACGAAAAGCCTTTTGCGGGCGTAAACGGAAGCGGCAAGCACAACAACTGGTCAATCAGCACCAACACGGGAAAAAATCTGCTGGATCCGGGCGCAACGCCAGAAAGCAATGCCCAGTTCCTGTTGTTTTTGTGCGCGGTCATCAAGGCGGTGGATGAATACCAGGATTTGCTGCGTATTTCGGTAGCGTCTGCGGGAAACGATCATCGTCTGGGTGCAAACGAGGCACCGCCGGCAATCATCTCGATGTTCCTGGGTGACGAACTGAGTGCGATTCTGGACTCCATTGAAAAGGGCCTGCCTTATGGAAAGCACGAAAAGGAAAAGATGAAAATCGGCGTGACGGTGCTGCCCGAGTTTAGCAAGGACACCACGGACAGGAACCGCACTTCACCCTTTGCCTTTACTGGAAACAAATTTGAGTTCCGCATGCTGGGTTCAAGCGAATCCATTGCCTGTGCAAACGTATTCTTGAACACGGCGGTGGCAGAGGAATTGAGTCAGTTTGCGGACACGCTGGAAAAGGCAAAGGACTTTAAGGCTGCCCTCCACGATTTGATTCTGACGACGATAAAGGAACACAAGCGGATTATCTTTAACGGAAACGGCTACGATGATGCATGGGTTAAGGAAGCGGAAAAGCGGGGGCTCTTGAATTTGCGTTCCACACCGGAAGCCCTTGCCCACATTCTGGACAAAAAGAACATGACGCTTTTTGAGAAATTCGGTGTGTACAGTCCAGTGGAACTTACCAGCCGCTACGAGATTCACAATGAAAACTACTGCAAGGTGCTGAACATCGAAGCGGAAACCATGCTGGAAATGACAAAGAAGGACATCCTGCCCTGCGCAAGCACGTACGCAAAGAAACTGGCAGAAACAATCGGCCTTAAAAAATCGGCCTGTCCCGACTGCGATACTACCTACGAAGATGACATGCTGAAAAAAGTGTCTGTCCTTACTGCAGGCATCTATCAGAAGACCCAAGCCCTGGAAAAGGCTGTGTCTGATGCAAAGGAACTGACTTCCAGCGGCGGGGAGTCTGGCACGGTTGCCCTTTTCTATCGGGAACAGGTGTTTGCTGCGATGAATGCACTCCGAGCCCTTGCCGATGAGCTGGAAGTTGTAACGCCAAAAGCCTTGTGGCCTTTTCCCAGTTACGGGGATTTGCTTTTCAGCGTGAAATAGAAACTGAGGCTATACATAAAAACTATCTTTGGAGGAATATTATGCAAAGTGAAGTATGGAGTGTGTGGTTCCTGATTGGAGCGGCACTGGTGTTTTTTATGCAGTGTGGTTTTGCCATGGTGGAAACAGGTTTTACGCGGGCGAAGAATGCGGGAAACATCATCATGAAAAACCTGATGGATTTTTGTATCGGTACGCCGATGTTTATGCTGCTGGGCTTTGGGCTGATGATGAGCGAAAACTATTTCTTTGGACTTGTCGGTCGGCCGGACATGCAGTTGTTTACGAACTTTGCGGAAAAAGACTGGTCAAGTTTTGTGTTCAACCTGGTTTTCTGCGCAACGGCGGCAACTATCGTAAGTGGAGCGATGGCTGAACGCACCAAGTTTTCTGCCTACTGTATCTATTCGGCGGTGATTTCCGCGGTGGTCTATCCCATTGAAGCCGGCTGGGTCTGGAATGCACAGGGCTGGCTTGCGCAGCTGGGCTTTGTGGATTTTGCGGGAGGTGCGGCAATTCACTCGGTGGGCGGAACGGCTGCCCTGCTGGGGGCAATCTTTTTGGGACCGCGTATCGGTAAGTATGATTACGACAAGAGCGGCAAGGTCGCAAAAGTTCATGCCATTCCGGGGCACTCGCTGACCTTGGGCGCACTGGGCACTTTTATCCTTTGGTTCGGCTGGTACGGATTTAATGGCGCGGCCTGTACCCAGATGCTTGGAGTAGGCGGTCTTGCGGCGGTCTTTACCACCACTACGATTGCCCCAGCCCTTGCCTGCGTGACTACCATGCTTTTTACCTGGATTAAAAACGGAAAGCCCGATGTTTCAATGACCTTGAACGCTTCCCTTGCAGGCCTAGTTGCCATTACGCCGACCTGTGCCACGGTGGATGCCTTGGGAGCAAGTGTCATCGGTATTGTGGCGGGCATTCTGGTGGTACTTGTAGTTGAATTTTTGGACTTGACTCTGCACATTGATGACCCGGTGGGTGCAGTTGGCGTACATCTTGCAAACGGAATCTGGGGAACGATTTCTGACGGACTGTTTAACGTGGAGTCCGGACTTTTTTACGGTGGCGGAATCAAGCATCTGGGAATCCAGACACTGGGAGAAGTGACCATTGTTGCATGGACGGCGGTCTGCATGGTCATCGTGTTTGCCCTGATAAAGAAGTTCCACGGATTGCGCGCAAGCCGTGATGAAGAAGTTATCGGTCTTGATAAACTTGAGCACGGCATTGATTCTGCATACGGCGGCTTTATGCTGGCTCCTCAGGTGATGAGTGCGGGACTTCCCAAGGATGCTGACTCTGCACTGGCTTCGCTTGGTGCGGCAGGTTCTGTTCCTGTGGAAAAGGCAGTGCCCGTAACCAAAGCCACAAGCCGCCCTGACGCAAAGTTCCACATGGTTTCGATTATCACCCGACAGAGCAAGTTTGATGAGCTGAAAGCCGCGCTGAATGAAATAAACATTACCGGCATGACTGTTACAAACGTCATGGGCTGTGGCGTTCAGCACGGACAGACGCAAAAGTACCGCGGTGTTCCCATGGACATAACGCTGCTTCCCAAGATTAAAGTGGACATCGTGGTAAGCGAAGTTCCTGTTGACCTTGTTATCACCGCTGCAAAAGATGTGCTCTACACCGGCAACATCGGCGACGGAAAGATTTTTGTCTACGACGTGCAGAACGTGGTAAAAGTCCGTACCGGGGAAGAAGGCTACGAGGCCCTGCAGGATTAGAGACTGGCTTAGCGATGGAAGCACCGCGAAGCGTCCCGAAGGGATGAGCGTGAGCGAAGTGCGGACGTAGCGACCGCAGGGGCTGGGAGCGGAAATCCCAGCCCTTGCGGAAAGCCCCCAGTCATGCATTTAAAAGGAACTGTGAATCCTCCTTCTCTTCAAAAAGAAAGCAAGCAGTCTTATTTTTTCAGCCACCTTTCCACATCTTTTGAAAGCGAACTGCCCCCTGAATAATGCACGGAAAGTCCTTGGGTGATACGGGCTTTGGGGGAGAGTTTTGCAATTGCCGTAAGGCTCTGACCGAATCTTCCGCCGCCATGGGAACAGAAGGGCATTATGGTCTTTTCGGAAAAATCGTAGCTTTCAAGGAGCGTGGCAATAGGCATGGGAATGCTTGCCCACCAGTTGGGATAGCCCAGGATAATCGTGTCGTATTCCGCCCATTTTTCAGGGGCGATTTTTGTTTTGAGGGCGGGACGAGCCTGCTTGTGCTGGTCGCGCTGGGCTTCGTTCAAGACCGTGTTGTAGTTTGAGGAATAAGGCGTAACCAGCTCCAGCTCGATGGAGTCATAGCCAGTCTGACGGGCAATTTCACGGGCAACGCCCCGGGTGTTTCCGCTCCAGGAATAAAAGATGATGAGGGCTTTTCCCCTGCCGGCATTTTTGGAAGATTTTGCTCCCGTCGCCTCTTCTTTTGTGGTGACAGTTTCCTTTACGCTGTCATCAGCATTGCAGACAAGGCGCAAGCCCACATTGTAGGCTCGGCTTTCCTGACTCATGGCAGCCCGGTAGGCAGAGCGCAGGTTTTTGCCAAAATCGTTCCAGCCGCCGCCACGATAGACCCGTCGGGTTCCCTCAACCGCTCCATATGGATTTGTCTGTGCCGCTTTTCCGTAGTCTCCGTAGTAGTCAAAGCACCATTCACCCACATTGCCGTAGATGTCATGCAGTCCGTTGGGATTTGCCGCAAAAGAGCCCACGGCGACCGTCTTTCCCCTGTAGACTCCCGGCCGGGTTTCCAAAACCTCGTCATTAAAATAATTCTGCTCAATCTGATAGGGATAGTGACCGTAAAAGTTCACATCCTCCGCCCCCGGAACTTTCTTTGAGTAAAAAGGGGTGGAACTTCCCGCTCTGGCCGCATATTCCCATTCCGCCTCGGTGGGAAGGCGGTAGCCATTTGCAGTGCGATTCCAAGTCACGCTTTTTCCGCCGCCTGCCTTTCCGTCAGACAGGTCAGAAATCGTGTAGACAGGAGTGCGCCCCTCTTTCTTGCTCAAGGCGTTGCAGAATTCAATCGCCTCAAGCCAGGTCACGCTTTCAACAGGAAGATTGTCGCCAGAAAAATTGCTGGGATTTTTGCCAGTGATTTTTTGCCATTCTTTTTGCGTCACCTCAAATTTTGCCATGTAAAAAGAAGCGAGAGTAACGTTGTGCTGAGTTTCGTCATTGCTCCGCCAGTCCTCGCTTTCTGGGCTTCCCATGGTAAAAGTGCCTCCCTTAATCAGAAGAAAGTCTTTTCCCGGTGCGTTAAAACTTGCTGCATGTGTCATCGTAATCAGTCCTAGTGCCAAAAATATAGAAGAAAGTAGTTTTTTCATTTTTCTCCTCCGTATTCAACTGTAACGGCAGCGGGCGAAAAAGTACAATGCTAGTTTTGAATGTGACCATGCCCGGTGGGCATAGAAAGTATAAGAGCCTGAAAGAATTGCGGAATCAGACAGAACAGCATGTACTTTGAGTCTCAGGCCAAATGTCGAGTTTCATGTTTTTAGCGTAAACAAGGTCATTCTGAACGCTGAAAGCATCAAGGTCATTCTGAAACCCTGTAAAAGAACATCAGGCAGTATTGGATTTTGTTTCTCCGTCACAAAAGTTGCTCTTCGTGGCTTTACGTCATCGCAACTTTTGCGCCAATTTTGCCCATCGGGCAAAACCGTTTTTACGGTTTAAAATGCAAGTTATGTGGACGCCCGCACTGGGGTGCTTTTTACTTTTTAGGACTTGACCTTACAAAAAATAGAAATTTATGGTATATTTGAAGTTATGAAAAACTATAACTTAGGTTTTGTAACAGACGAGCAGATTTTTTCTCATGTAAAGGAAACGGTAGAAAAATACCGATATCATATAAATCTTGCAGAATTCAATAAAAATCTTATAGACCCGATAAAACTTACTTTTGACGCTAAAGTTTATAAACAGACAATCCAGCAGACCATAGAAGCGGAATGTATTCGGCAAATCGACAAAACAAACACAAATCATATCGGCTATTTCCATCAGAATATATTTAAACTTGCAGGAAATGGTTGGGAAGTTCCCAAAAATGGAGCTGACGGCGATTTTGACGGGAAAAAATTTCAAGCATGGAAAAAAGTATGAGTAATATAATCTGTCAGATTACATGGACTGAAGAGGATTTGAGAAACGCTTTCTTTGAAAAATATAATAGATTTCCTACACAGGAAGAATTATATGCTTGCATACATAATTTAAATTGTTCAAATCTCCAGGATAGAAGCATAGAATTTGGCTGGGACTTTATACATAATGCTGTTGCTAAAACTGCAATCATAAGTTGAGAGATGGAGTTTTTATGGATAAAAAAGTAATTCACTCAATAAATTCTGTTATTACGGAAATGATGGATAAAGTGATGGAAAAAGTTCTTGTCAAAGACCCTTTTATTCCTGAAAAATTCCATGCAGAAAAACCTTTGTATGCAGCCCTTGTTCCCGATGAGATTTTCAAAGGTTCTCACTTTGAACGCCGATTCACAACGCCTTTCGGAAATGCTTGGGAAAAACTTGCGGTTGCTGTTGCAAGGGCATACCATGGACATTGTGAACAAGGTGCGACTGTAGAAGGAACTGTTGGCGAGGAAAGTCTGCGGAGAATACAAGAAGTATTGAATCATCTTGAACACGGAACAAACGGAAATAAAAAACAGAAGCCTAACTGGAAAACAGAACTTGACTATATAAAAGCAGGTGGAGGAAATTCGATTCCAGTATCCGTAACTTGTGATATTCTGATAAAGAGTGAAAAAACAGGGAAGAACTACGCTTTTGAGTTGAAAGGACCATTGCCAAACAGCGACCAAACAAAGGTGAGCAAAGAAAAAATGTTCAAGCTTTTTGCAATGGAGAATAGACCAGTAGATTTTTCGTATTATGCTCTTCCGTACAATCCTTACGGAAAACGCGAAAATTATAACTGGTCATTTCCAGCCAGATGGTTTGACATGAAAAATGATTCATGCGTTCTTATCGGAGAGGAACTTTGGGATTTGATTGGCGGAGACGGAACTTACAAACTCTTTATTTCAGAACTGAATAAACTTGGCATTTCCTATAAGGAAAAAATCTACCGTGACTTTTTAGGAATCGAACCGCCAGAAGGATTTGACAAAGGAGGATTGCGGTGAGCAAAAACTTCACATTCGTAGATTTGTTCGCCGGCATTGGCGGATTCAGACTTGCATTGCAAAATGTCGGTGGAGAATGCATCGGATTTAGCGAGATTGCGCCTGATGCCATTCATACCTACTGTGCAAATTTTCACGAATCAGAAAAGTCAAACCTTGGCGACATAACAAAACTAAAATCACTTCCACCCCATGATTTTATGACGGCAGGTGTTCCGTGCCAAAGCTGGTCAATTGCAGGGAAAAATCTTGGTTTTGATGATGACAGAGGTCAGCTTTGGAATGACGCACTATTTTTATTGAACAAAGCCCAGCCAAAGGCTTTTATTTTTGAAAATGTCAAAGGTCTTGCAGACCCTCGGAATAAAAATGCCCTTGATTATATTTTGCGGCGTATAAATGAAGCCGGATATTTTGCAAAAAAATATATTATCAATTCATATGATTATGGAGTCCCACAGACAAGAATAAGGATTTACATTGTTGGATTCAAAGAAGAAAAATATTTCAATCGGTTTTCGCTGTCAGAACCTTGCCCCGGGAAAATTCAGCTTTCGGATGTTCTTGATAAATGTGAAAATTTCAAAAAAAACGATATAAAGATTCTCAGAGTAAAAAAGCAGCAAAGTCTTTCTTGTAACGAACAGGGGTTCAATGATTATTTTCTTTTCAATGACTTGCGTGGTGGAGAAACAACAATTCATTCTTGGAACATAAAGTCTACAACCGAGCGGCAGAAAATGATTTGTAATTTGTTGCTCCGAAATCGCCGCAAACCTTGTTACGGACATTTGGACGGAAATCCTCTTTCGATTTTACATTTTAAGGAACTCGATGAAACTATTAAGCAGGAAGAACTTGACGAACTTGTAAATCTTGAAATTTTGAAAAAAGTTTCATATTTGTATGAAATCAAAAATCCCCGAATGGCAGAAACTGAATCTGAAAGGATGATTTTGTCACTTTCTGAAAACAGTATTTTAAATGTTGATAAAGTAAAAAATGACAGGAATCTGAAAAAGCTTAAAATAGATGCTGTTTCTGAACTAAAAACTATGGATAAAAAACAGATTGTCCGCTGTACCGAAGTACGATATGATTTCAAAAACTCAAAAATCAGTACAGGTCTTAACGGAGTAAACCGAATTTTCCTTCCTTCTTCAAAAATATATCCGACTCTTGTTGCAAGCGATACAAATGATTTTGTAACAAGCATAAATATTAAGGCTGAAACAGTAGAAGAATTCAGAAGTAAATTTATGACAGAAATCTATTTTCCGCTTAATTTCCGAAAAATTTCAAAAAAGGAAACATGCCGGATTCAAGGATTTCCCGATGATTTCATATTGCCAGAAAGCCGTCCAAGGTGGATGAAACTTCTTGGAAACAGCGTTTCCGTTCCTGTCATACAAATGCTTGCACAGCAAGTCGTAAACACAGGTGTTTTTGGCGGTGAATATATTGCAGTAAAAAACAATTCTTTTCAGCAAGGCTTATTCGGTGAATTATGGGAAGAGGGTTTTGGAAAAGCTGTTAATTCATAACCGTGTAATGACATTGCAGGACACTTTTTATAAAGGCGAGCTTTACGATTGCGATGTTCCAAAAAGCATTGGTCAGAAATATCCGAAACGAAAGGCTGAAATTCTCTCTTTAGTTCCGCAAGGCGGAGATTGGCGTGATTTACCAGAAGATTTGCAGAAAGAATATATGAAAGGAAGTTTTTACCTTGGCGGTGGAAAAACAGGCATGGCTCGTCGCCTTTCTTTAGATGAACCGTCATTGACATTAACTTGTGCTCCCGCTCAAAAACAAACAGAGCGTTGCCATCCGCTTGAAACTCGCCCTCTTACAGTCAGAGAATATGCCCGTATCCAGACATTTCCAGATTCATGGGAGTTTTTTGGCAGTGAATCTAGCCAGTACAAGCAGATTGGAAACGCAGTTCCAGTAAATCTTGCCAAAGCCATGGGACATAGTTTGATTCAATTGTTGAATGATATAACTCAAATAGAAGAAAATCACATAACACAGTTTTCAAAGCCGACAAACCGGTCAAGTTGCGTTGCGGTTTAAGCAATTGGAATGTCTGGGAAATTTTTCCAAAGTGGAAAATGCGCAAGGGCATGGAGCAGGCGCAACTTGTTGCGAGCCACTGGAGCGAGCGACCTTCGGGAGCGAGTGAAGCGGCTGACCGTTAGGGAACTGCGTAACGCCCGACCTGTAGTGATGGGATTCCCGCGGTCTGGCGCGGGAATGACAGAACGGAAGGTTGCGCCCAAAATAGTATGAAAAAAATTAGATTCTGAGATATAATAAATACATGAAAGAAAATCTTCTTCCCGACCCTATGACAGTCCACCCGATTGCGGGCTACGAAAAGGAAATCTACATAAAGCCCACGCTGAAAAATCCCAGCATCATCGTGGGGGATTTTACCTACATTGCCGACAGCGACTTTGAAAGCCATGTTACCCACCTCTACGACTGGAACGGCGACAGGCTCATCATCGGAAAGTTCTGTCAGATAGCCTCAGGCGTTGAGTTCGTGATGAACGGCGCGAACCACCAGATGAACGCTGTCACCACATTTCCCTTTTACACGCTTGAAGGATGGAAGGCAAGTCCGCCCTCAAAAAGCGACCTGCCGCTAAAAGGCGACACGGTTATCGGAAACGATGTGTGGCTGGGACAGAACTCGGTGATTCTTCCGGGCGTGCATATCGGTGACGGTGCGATTATCGGGGCGAATGCGGTTGTGGGAAGCGACATTCCGTCCTATTCGGTGGCTGTGGGAAATCCCGCCCGTATGATTCGCAAGCGTTTTGATGATGAGATGATTGATTTGCTGGAGAAACTTTCCTGGTGGGACAAATCAATAGAAGAAATCAATGTCCTCATTCCCCTTTTGACCAGCGGTGATATGGATGCGGTGAAAATTGAAGTAAAGAGGCTGGTGGGGCATCGTGAGGGGCTGGAGAAATACAGCTGCCAGTAATGCTGGGGAAAATAGGATAGCCGCCTGGGGCCTCCGGTTGCATTGGAAATCTTGTAGCAAACTTCATTCTATTACTCCGCATACTTCTTAAAATTTTCAGCCTGCTCAAATACCTCATTATAAACTTCATTACGAGGTACAGGCGGATAACCGTTATCGTCCAAGAGAATCATTAAGTCGGATTCCATTTCTGCTTTTACATCTATTCGCTGGTCCCAGTCTGTGTAGCGGGTTTTATCATCTACCAAAGCCTTCACTTTCTTTGCAAGATTTTTCATCTTGTTATCAGGATACTGATTTTCAAAATTAAACTTCTTTGCGCAGCTTACAAGAATGTCGTAAAAGGCTTTTTCTTCAAAGCAGATTCCTAGTTCCTTAAAGTGTTCTTTGTCTTTCTGAATATCATTGAGTAATTCATTCAACTGCTTTGTAACTTCATCAAGAACCTGTGCCGTAAAATCATCAAGGTGGCGGTTATTGTATTCTTCAACCAGCTTTTTCATTCGCTCGCTGAATTCCATTGCCTTGATTTTGAACAAACTCAACAGCCTTTTTACTCGCGGCAATCTGTTCTTCACTTGTACTTTCATTCTCGCACTGAGAATAATACTCTTCAATCTCGCGGACTTTCTTCTGGTCAAGAATTACCTTTGCGGCACGACCTTCATAAACAAGATTTACAGTAATTCCATCAGCAACAGATTCTTTCATTGTGTAGGATTCAACAACATCTCCAAAGACCTGAGCCATTTGGTCAATTGGAGTTCCTGTAAAACCAACGTAAGTTGCGTTAGGAAGCGAATCATGCAGATATTTTGCAAAGCCGTATTTGTGTTCAACACCCTTATCTGTAATTACAGTTCTTTCTTCAAGATTATTCTGACTTCGGCGAGCTTCATCACTAATACAGATAATATTTGAACGCTCAGAAAGAAGTTTTATATCTTCACAGAATTTCTGAATTGTAGTAAGGAAAACACCGCCGCTTTTTCTGTCTTCAAGTTTTTCTTTCAACAGTGCACGGCTCTCAATGCATTCAACATTTTCACTTGTCGTTTTGAAACTTTTTTTATTATATTTAGTTTTATAGATAAAAGGGGACTTGCAAAAAACTTTTTCACAAATCCCAAAACGTAATTTTCTAAGCCGCAGGATTATTGCGACTTGGAACTCATCGGCACGGTTCGAAAAATCATCAAAATCGACTTTGTCGTGGTGTCCTTATGGAGTTTTATTTTGAATATAGATGATTTTGCTTCTGAAATTGTTCCTGATGGCGATTTGCCAAAAGTGATTAATCAGGAATTGATGTCTAATCCAGACAACTTTTATAAAATGGCGTTCGAATTCCAGCAGATTATGATGGTTTACGAGAGCGCAATCAAGCAGATTGAGACAAAACTTGATATTTTAAATAAAGAAAACAAGGTTTCTGGCAGACGAAACCCTATTGAAACTGTAAAATCGCGTATAAAATCCCCCCAGAGCATCGCAAGTAAACTTGAAAAAAAACATTTGCCGGTAACTTTTGATTCCATGGTCGAAAACCTGCATGACATTGCCGGTGTCCGCGTTATATGTCATGAGCTTCACTACAAGACCACGACCAATGTTCCTGAGAGTGTGCGCCGCGAGCTTTTCCGCGTGGCAGAGACAATCGCCATGACAGACCGTGAAATGGAAGAAATCGCCATAGAGCTTCAGAATCTGGATTAAAAAACACTTTCCCGAAGCAGCTTTCCTTCTATCGTGTACAGGCTTACTTTGACGGTGTCGTTTTTAAGCTCCAGAATTCCGCAGGTGTTTCCGTCGCTGCATTTGGGGAGGGAGATGGAGCCGGGGTTGAAGTAGAAAAGGCCGACTTCTTCTTCCATGACCGTGACATGGGTGTGACCTGAAATGATGATTGTGCCTTTTGGAAGCCAGTCGCTGAGTTCTTCGCGGCTGTAAAGGTGTCCGTGGTGGATGAAGAGGCGGCGGATTCCTCCAGGAGCGGGAAGGGCAAGGGTAGTGTAGGAGGCAAGGCAGGGGAAGGCCAGCATCCGTTTGTTGGCATCGTAATCAGAGCCGCTTATGTTTTTGAGTTGAGTTATAATAGAAACAATCTCACTTTCCGAAAGAAAATCCGCCGCATATCGATGGCGCAAAAATGTTGCAAGCAATTCAGGCAGCAGAACATCAGTCTTTTGGCGGTGAATATCCTGCCCGGTCTGGTGAGTATATCCTTCGTTTTCAAAGAGCTCCATTATCGAAAGTTCAAGACTGTGTTCGGTGAATTGCATGATAACTCCCTAATTTTTTTGATTCTTAAATTCCTCAGCAACGGCAGACGGACCATCCCACCAGAGTTTTGTTGAATCATCATAAAGCATTTTTGCAGTATTAGATTTCATAAAATCAAGAAGGACTTTTTCCTGCGGCTGATTTGTTTCCAAAGCAAGCTGTTCAACAGCCATTTTTGCAGTCAAATCCATGGCAAACAAAGTTTTATCACTGGGCTTATTATCCATTTTTTTACTCTAAAGATACCTTTTCGCTTTTTAAGAACTCTAAAGCAGAAATTGCTTTTTCACTTCTAAAACAAAACTGGTCTTTTAAGCGTTCCGGCAGCAATAAACTGATGCACATTTTATCAGCCTGCTCACTTCCCATTGCACCGAAAACATTATCCATATATGCAATAATCGTTGCGTTAGTATCATCATTAGCAATCTTACCGGAAATCACATCATAATCCTGCATAGATTTTTTTATTTCTGGGAAAGCACCGTAACGTCTATGAGCAACAATATTATGAAGCCATTCAATATCAGCAGGCTCAAAATCATAGGTCTTAAGAGAATCCACATCAGAAACTTTGAAAAAAGAAATATATACAAATTTTTCAGAATAAGAAATCAGCCCTTTTAATTTTGCTTTTGTTGCTGAAATCTTTGCAAAAGACTTAGCCTGCTCCTTAGAAGTTGTAAGATAAAAGCCCTGTCCAAAGTCTTTATACAAAGCACATTTTGCCAAATCAGGAGTCTCTACAGGGCAATAACTTCCGTGATACAGAATAATCCCGTCTTCCAGCTTTTTCATACCGCAGCTCCTTTAGATTTCAGATATGCTTTTACTTCTTCAAAAACAGCATCATCACCTTCCATGTGAAAAATCCCGAAGCCTTCTCGAATAAATGGCAGCACATTATATTGAGCAAAAATCTCCGCTGCTTCTTTTAATGAAAGCGAATATTTTTCTGCCATCACGTGCAAAATGCGAATCTGCATAAATAAAATCTGCTGTGCCTCGTTCATAAGCTATTCCTCTGTTATATTATATCACAATTTCTTGTATTTAGGATGGAGAGAGCCTCGCTTTATGCGTTTTTCAATTTTATTCCTCCACTTCCTCATAATAATATGAATAATCAATGCCTTTCATAAACATTTCGCGGTCATCAATTTTATCGGTCAAAGCGTTTTTTAAAAGGCCACGAATCTTTGTACTGTCAGAATGACTTTCCATCATAGCCTGTAAATATTCATTCTTGCCAATTTTACTCCAGTCTACGCACTTTTTAAGACGTTTTTTCAAAATCAAATCAAGCCATATTCGAGTGCTGCGACCATTTCCTTCCATAAAAGGATGAGCCACATTCATTTCTACATATTTATCTACAATTTCATCAAAAGAGCTTTCGCTCATTTTGTCTATATTCGCCAATGCCTCATTCAGATACTGAGCAACGCAAAAAGTAAAATCCCCTTTGCTTATAGTTTTAGTTCTTATTTTTCCTGCAAAATCATAAAGACCGCCAAAAATATACGCATGAATCTGTTGTAAAGCCTTTGTAGTTCCAACATCTTCATCCGAAACCAAATCACTATTTAAAAATGTATAGGCTTTTTTCTTGCTTTGTCCGTCAATCGTGTTGTCGCTGTAATTGAACCAATCAAGAAATTTGACGGCATTGTTATTAGGAAAATGCTTTGCAAGAATCTGAACACAGTCATAATCAAGGGCATCTGCCGTACGCTTTTTACCGTCTGGAGCTGTAAATTTGAAGTCGTGAGTGATACTCACGAGTTGAACTCCTTCTGAGCTAAATTTCTTTTTTAGCCATCGCCAGTAGTTTCCAGCCTTTACATAATCTTCTTCATTGTTTATTGCCCTTGTAATATCAATCGCAGAAAACCACCATTTAGAATTCTCCTCATCCCAAACAGCGCGAACTTCCCTGTCATTAAAAAAGCGAATAGAAATCTTGTTCATCGGTTGAACCTCCAAACTATCATTCCGAACTTGCTTCGGACTCTATTGCTAGGAGGGGGAAGTCTCCCCCTGCGCCCGCACTTCGTTGCGTGCTACCCTCTCTCCTAGGGGCACTGCCCCTAAAACCCCAAATTATTAACAAGCAGATTTGTTCAGGTCTAACGACCTTCACTTTTAAAGTGAGCATCGTTAGATGCGAACAAATCCGTTTGTTTGCATTCCGCTTATGCGAGAAATTACCAGCTGCCTAAAAAACTGCAATTGTATAATCTCTTCCAAATTATTTGAAATACAAATGAAAGTTTTTCTTAAAAAATCATTGTATTCTTTCATAATCGAATCTTCAAAAAATGGAATATCCAAATTCTGAATATTTTTCAAAGGTAACTTTGCTTGAACAGCTCCAACTGTTGCCTGAGAAATAGCAGATTGTCCAGCCTTAGTTTTCATATAAATAAGAACATATTCTGGAATAAGTTTTTTCATCTTTGTAAGTTTTACACAATTTTCCGTAAGATTTGCTTTATTAAGCGATTTATGAACTATAGCGGTAAGTCCAATTGTACCTACAATCGAAATCAATAAATCGTTAGTTTCTGTTATATATCTTGCAATTTCTTTTTGAGTTTCATCATCAACATATAGAAATTCATTGTTCAACATAACAAAACAATTCTCTTTTATATCACGGATTCTTATATACGGATGTGAATTCCTGTTTTCTATTAAGTCTGAATCTAATGGTAATCTCTTGCCACCTTTTACTTCACAAATTGATTCAAGTTTAATACTTTTCTTTTCAAGAGACTCATTATCAAGCATATTCTCAAATTTAAGGATTGCCGTCTTTTCCAGATTTTCATTTATCTTCCACTTAAGCTGGATGCGTTTTGTGATGGCGTTGTAGGTGTTTACGATTTTTTCTTGTTCTTTTAGGTCGGGAACAGGAAGCTCTATTTCGCAAATATCATTCCAAGTTATTCCACCGCGAACACTTCCATCAGTTCTAAACCAGCAATTTCTATCAAAATCATCTCGCTTAAAAATCAGCATCAAGAAATCTGGCAAAACTTTATTTTCATCTTTTACCCTAAACATAAAATATGCAGGAGAAACAATTGCCGGTATATCTTTCTTGTACAAAGAAACAGGTAAACGTTCATCACGACCAACATGCATTGGATTACAGGCAAATGTATTCATTCTGAGAAGTTTGTAATTGCTTAAATCAGTTCCAATTGTATTTGCAACTGATGGCATAAATTCTTTATCAATACTGATTCCAAGTACTTCTGAACTTTCAAGAGATTTATTTCGTTCATCAATGAGTTCTACAATGTCACCAAGTTTTCTATAATTCCCTTTCATTTCTTTTTCCTTTTAACAATCGGATTTGCTCAGACCTAACGGTCTTCGCTTCTTAAAAGTGAGCATCGTTAGATGCGAACAAATCCGTTTGTTTTTTTATAATTCGCACTCATCTACTTTTCTTCCTCATCTTCCAAAAAAACAGAGCCCTTTGTATTCCTTGTATTCTTTTGCAGTTTTGCCTGCCCAGGTTTTATAGATTATGTCCGTAAGTGTCGCAAACTGAACGCTTTCTTTTAAGCCGTGCTTTTTCCATTCGTCAGTAAGGTCTTTGCGAATTTCTATAGATTTGAGTCGCTGGTTTATCCAGTTTTCCGAGTATCCCAAGGCTCGGTATTCTGCCAAAGCCCGCTGAATTCCCTGCTCAGGATCCTGCATCTCATCAAGCCGTTCTTTTGCTACCTGCGCCATCCAGAGTTTAAATGGCTCAGCCTTTGGCGAAGGAATTGACTGAATCAGGCGAAAAAGCTGCTCGGTATTCATGCAGTCGGTCTTGTACATTTTTCCGTCGGCAGATGGCATTTTCAGTTGGTTACAATCTGTAACCAACTGACTTCCTTCTTTTTTAAAGCGGTTTTTCAACACCTTCCAATAGTTATTTGGATTTGCACTTTCTGTCAAAACAGCAACTACATCCACAACTGAAAAATACCATTCCTCTCTTTCTTTATCCCATAGGGTGCGGACTTTTTTATCTTCAAAAAGTTTTATCTGTGTGTTTTCTGTCATTCAATCACCTCCCAATGGCCGTTTTTGTCTGCGCCAACTCGTTTGATGATTCCTTGCTCCTGCATTTTTTTCATGTTTTTATTTATGTTAAGGCGTGCAATTCCTACAATATTTGATAAT
>ERZ842401.3504-NODE-3504-length-19429-cov-5.725095_pt1 | contig 19429 bp, 16 predicted proteins | sample MGYA00521270_ERZ842401 | MGnify/ENA primary metagenome ERZ842401 (study PRJEB31892, sample SAMEA3878208) | bioreactor metagenome | biome: Moose rumen | place: Sweden | collected 2011-10 | study: EMG produced TPA metagenomics assembly of the PRJEB12797 data set... | reverse complement strand
TTTTGCCATTTATCGAGCCAGCCATTATTAAAAGCGTTACTTAAATATCCGGAATCCGTATATAAATCAACTTCGCACGAAAATTTTAAAGATTCAAGTGCTTTAATTGCCGCTGTTAATTCCATTCTGTTATTGGTTGTGTCGGGTTCTGCTCCGGAAATTTCCCGCGTAAAATTATGCTGTTCAGAAATTAAAACAGCTCCCCAGCCTCCTAAACCTGGATTAGGTGAAGCTCCGCCGTCAGTGTAAATTATTACGTGCTGCATTTTTAAATAAAATTTTAATCCTCGAATAATATATAAATTTCAATTGGCCCCTCCGTATAAATATCCCTTGAAGCTATTGCGTTAATAATCACTGGTGAATCTATTTCGCTCAACATTTCAACCGAAGAAAAAAATTCTTCTCCGTCCATAGTTCCGACGTTATTGGTTGATGGTTCCGGTAAAATTCCATCGGCTATAGCTTGAGTTTTCAGACCGCGCAAAAATATATGTAAAGTTTCTTCGGCGTTTATATCATTTTTAAAAAATTTTCTGTATATTGCATCGCCTTCGTTATAAATTATATTGCTTATGCCGTAATTCCATTTTATTTTTACGTGCATATTTTCGCCATAAGTATAATTTTCATCTGATAACGCCCGGACATAATAACGATTTTCAGAATTTGCGATGATATTAATTAAATTTTGTTCGCTCTCAAATTCTACCGGAATATCTCTCAACCTCGTAAAAGTTAATTGCGAAATTCTAGCCAAAATATTTAATCGCACCTGCTGTTTTAAATCATCGAATTTATAAATTATTTGTTCGCGGGTCATGCCTGGATCAAAATTTGTTTGAGCTAATAATACATTTGCATTCAAGGCAATAACCTGACTACGCATTGATTTTAAATCTTGTTTCAGTTGTTCTGATTCTTCGCGCATAAATTTTAAATTTGTTTCCAGATCATTTTTTTCCTGTTCTAGAATTAATTTATTATTTTTCAGTGAATTCAATTCAAAACCTGTTAAATCCAAACTTATGCGGGATTTTTCTTCAATTTCGCGACTCTGAATTAATTGTAATTGCAAATCGTAAATTTGTTGCTGTATATATTTCATGCCAAATAATGCGGTTCTTACATCTTGAGAAAAAGCTGACATTATTCCCAAAATTCCGACTGCAATAATTGCGCCGGTCAATGCCGTAATAATTCGGCTGGTATATTTTGGACGTAAACCAAACAGCGAGATTCTTTTTTTACCGTATTTGAGTCCTAAAATGTCGCCTAAAATTGCGAGTCCTGCGCTTCCGAATATTAAGCCTAAAATTAATAGCCAGTTTGTACCAGAAATATAACGCCACATATTTAAATTAAAAGAAACCTCGAAATATTTTTTTAAGCATAATAAATAAATGATAAAATAATAACTAGATTTTTAAACGTAATATATCCTGATATTTTCAAAAATATTTATATTCTAACGTAAAACTTATAAAATATTATTTATCATTGAACTCAAATTATTTTATTATTTTTTATCGGAGGTTTTTGAATTTTGAAATTAAAATTTTTATTGTTGTTTATATTCTTGTTCTCGTGCTTCACACAAACATCTAGCGCCGAAACTAAAAATATTTTATTACCTGAACTTAATAACCCAAAATGTACAATTGCTTCTGATGCAGACGGCCCGACTTATCTAGCTAAAAAAAAATATTTTCCCGAAGCAAAGGAATTTTTTACGGACCTTTATAACGCATCAGTCGCCGTTCAACAATCAAAAATAAACGCAGGAATTTACGAAAAATCTTTTATTCAATTCGCAATTAATAACGGCCTTAAAGGTATAAAAATTTTGCCTTATACTTTTGATGAAAAAATTAATGTCGTGGCTGCTATTTCCAGAAAAACTAATATAAAAAATTTGCGCGAAGATTTTAATAAATTTATTGCCGAATTGAAAATTAACAATGAAATTAATAACTCTCTTGAAGAATGGCTAAATAATCCAAATAGAATTTTAAATAATTTTAAAGCTCCCGAAAATCCAAAATTAAAATTAATTATCGGGACTACTGGACTTGTTGCGCCTTATTCGTTTTACATCGGAAATAATTTAACCGGCTTCGATGTCGAATTAGCTTATAAATTTGCTGAATGGTGTAACGCTGATATTGAGTTCAAAACTTATAATTTTGAAGGACTTATTACGGCTCTCGTGACGGGAGAAATTGACATCGCTTTAAGTAATTTATATGCAACTCCAGAACGCGCAGAAGTCTCGGATTTTTCGGATGTTTTATATAATGCCGAACTCTGCATATTTGTTCACGACGATGATAAAAATATTATTGACGCAAATAATAATAACGCTGAATTTAATTCAATTTCGGAACTCGACGGCAAAAAAATAGGTCTATTCGCTACAAGTGAAACATATATCGAAGATGTTAAAAAAATTTTACCGGCATCGACAATATTTTATTTTAATGCTACAGCGGATTTAATCGAAGCTCTAAACGGTAAAAAAATTGACGCTTTCGTCATTGATGAGCCGGTCGTGAAACAAATTTTAAAGGAACATCCTGAACTTGATTTTATACCCGAAAATTTTGGAAAATCTTACGAAGTAGCATACGTCATGCCAAAAAATGATAATGGCGTAAATTTAAAAAATCAGATCGATAAATTTATAATTTCTTTACGCGAATCAGGCGAACTCGAAAAAATTTTAAAAATCTGGAACGACGATGACGAAAATATAAGAATTCTCCCGGATTATAAAAATTTCAACTCTCAAAACGGAATTATAAAACTTGCAGTAAACGCTGAAATGTATCCGTTTAGTTATTACCGCAATAATGAAGTCGTGGGCATTGAAAGTTGTTTAATTGCGAGATTCTGCGAGGCAAATAATTACGGCCTGCAAATAACCCCGATAAATATTGATAGTATTATCTTCCGTTCAAACTGGTAAAAGCGATTTGGGTGCGAGTATATTTTTTATAACCGAAGAGCGCAAACAAGCAGTAAATTTTACGGAACCTTATTATGATTCCGGCGCAAGAATGATCGTAAGAAAAAATTTAAATAATTTAAAAACAAATTCCGGGATTAATTTAATTTCTGATTTAGCCGGCAAAAAAATAGGCGTTGAAAGCGGTGTAGAATCATGGGCCAACCTCGTTAGGGAAAAATTACCGGACTCACAGGTTATTTATTATAATACGCTGGCTGATCTTGTTATCGCTCTTGAAACAAATAAAATTGACGGGTTTACAGTTGATTCAGCTGTCGCGGATTTGCTTACGAACAACAATAAAAATTTAAAAGTTTTGCCCGAAGATTTTGAAGGTGCTTATGACATTACGTGTGTTATTGCTAAGAATGAAAAAGGCGGAAAAATAAAAAAACAAATTGATGAGTTTATAATTTCGTTAAAGGAATCCGGCGAACTTAAAAAAATTATTGATTTATGGTGCTCAAATAATGAAGCTGAAAAAGTCATTCAGGATTATAAAAATTTTCCTGCTCCTAATGGCATTTTAAATTTTGCGACTTCTGCAACGTATCCGCCTTTTGTTTATGTAAAAAATAACAGGCTCGCAGGATTTGAGGCGGATATTTTAGTGAGATTCTGCCAAAAATATGGTTACGGTTTAAATATTACGGACATGATTTTTGAGGGTGTGTTACCTTCGATCGTTTCAGGTAAAAATGATTTGGGTTTCGGAGGTTTTGACATAACCGATGAACATAAGGAGAGCGTATATTTTTCAGAGCCTTATCACAGTTGTGTAGGGAAAATAATCGTCAGAAATGAATCAGAAAATTCAGATTTAAATGACGTTATAGCAAAATATAATAACCCAAATATTAAGCTTGCAATAATGACAGGTTCAGTACATCACGAAACAGCAAAAAAATATTTTCCGAAAGCCCAAATTTTAGACGTAGAAACTACAGCAGATTGTGTGCAGGCAGTATTAACGAAAAAAGCAGACGGAATGATTAACAATGAAGCTCTTATTACTTATTTGATATCGGTCAATAAAGAATTTACGCGTATACCGCAAAGTTTTAAAAAAGATGATTACGGGTTTTTTGTTGCGAAAGATGAAACGAGCGAAAAATTATTAACGCAATTAAACGAATTTATTTTAAAACTCGAAAATAACGGAACACTTGAAAATTTAAAAAATATTTGGCTGGGTGCGGATGAATCTAAAAAAATTATTTTGGATTATGAAAAATTTCCAGCACCAAACGGAATTTTAAAAGTTGCTTTAACTGGATTAATGCCGCCTTTAGGATATGTAAAAGATAATAAAGTTGTTGGCTATGACGTTGATATTATGACGAGATTTTGTGAGGCTTATGGTTATGGATTTAAACCGGTGTTGATGAATTTTTCAGGCATGATACCGGCAGTTAATTCAAAAAAATGCGATGTAGCACTCGGAGGAATTGCGATCACAGCAGAAAGAGCAGAGAGCGTAAATTTTACTGTTCCGACTTATAAAAACGGCAATGTATTTTTATTAATTCGTAAGTCCGATGAAAGTGAAAATAAAAATAATATTAATGTGGCTTCGTTTATTGAAGATTTAAAGGGGAGCTTTTACAAAACATTTATACGCGAGGACAGATATAAATTATTTTTTGATGGAATTGTCTCGACGTTTTTAATAACAGTGTTAGCGATTTTAGGCGGGACGTTATTGGGATTTGTAATTTATATTTTGTGCATGAACGGGAATTTTTTTGCGAATATTTTGACGAGGTTTTGCATTTGGTTAATTGAAGGAACGCCGATGGTCGTATTATTGATGATATTTTATTATATTATTTTCGGAAATGTTTCAATTGATGGGTTATGGGTTTCTGTAATAGTGTTCACTTTGAGTTTTGGTTCTTCGATGTTCATGATGATTAAATCGGGAGTGAGCGCGATCGATAAAGGACAATTGGAAGCGGCTCAAGCATTAGGCTTCACGAACATACGTGCATTTTTTGAAATTATATTGCCTCAAGCTGCTTTACATTTTATGCCGGCATATAAAACGAATGTTGTCGCGCTAATAAAAGCGACTGCTATTGTCGGATATATAGCTGTTCAAGATTTGACTAAAATGGGAGATATTGTGAGAAGCAGAACATATGAAGCATTTTTCCCGTTAATAGCGGTGGCAGTGATTTATTTTATTTTGTCAGGGATTTTAAATTTTATCGTTGGTATTGTGCATAATAAATTAAAGCCGGAAAGACGCGATGCAAAAAAAATTTTAAAGGGCATAAAAGTAAATTAATTTTGGAGGAAATTTAAAAAATATGATAACGCTCGAACATTTAAAAAAAGTTTATCCCGGAGTAATTCCGTTAAAGGACGTAAACGCTAAAATTAATAACGGCGATGTAATTTCGATTATAGGACCTTCCGGAACTGGTAAAAGCACTTTACTGCGCTGTATAAATCTGCTTGAAAAACCGGACGGCGGGAAAATATTTTTAGATGACGAAGAAATTACAAACCCAAAATGCAACGTCCCGAAAATCCGCCAAAAAATGGGCATGGTGTTTCAATCGTTTAATTTATTCGGACATCTCACAATAATTGAAAATGTTATGTTAGCTCCGGTTAAATTAAAAAATATTTCGCGTCAAGAAGCATATAATACCGGCATGAAATTATTAAACAGCGTTGGACTTGCGAATAAATATTTAAATTATCCCGGCGAACTTTCTGGCGGACAGAAACAGCGTGTCGCAATTGCTAGAGCTATGGCAATGAACCCGGACATAATTTTATTTGACGAACCCACCAGCGCGCTCGATCCCACGATGGTCGGAGAAGTTCAGGCGGTTATACGTGATCTTGCAAATTCTGGAATAACAATGATGATCGTAACTCATGAGATGAAATTTGCCCGGAGTGTAGCCAATAAAATTTTTTACATGGACGAAGGCGGAATTTATGAGGAAGGTTCACCGGAAAAAATATTTAATAATCCGGAACGCGAAAAAACTCGCAGATTCATAAGAAATTTAAAAGTTTTGGAGATAAATATTAATAATAAAAATTTCGATTTCCCGGAAGTTATTTCATCGATTGAAAATTATTGCAATAAAAATCTAGTAAATGATCGTATGCGCAATAAATTAGAGTTATCGTTTGAGGAGCTTGTGAGGCAAATTTTAATACCTGTTTTGGATGAACCTGAAATTAATTTTACTGCTGAATATTCAGATGACGATCAAAAAATTGAAGTATTCGTGAATTACGCCGGCCATGATGTAAATTTAAATGACACTGAAAATAAAATTTCATTATCGCTCTTAAAAGGCAGCGTAAAGGATTTAAATTATTTACAGCAGGAAAACGGAATTTATAGCAATCTCGTAAAATTTAATATTGCGAATTAAATAATTTATTTTTAAAAGCTCGTACGAATCAACGGAATTACATTTATAACGGGTTCTTCGTACGGGTGAATTTTTTTTATTGCGTTAATGATTTTATCGAGAGAATTTATTTTACATGTTACTTCAACTTTAATTTCCGGTTGTTCTGATATTTCGTTTAAATTTCCGATATAGGGTTTTGAGTTTTCGAGCGGTCTCCAAGTTCCGATAACTCGCGAATAATTTAAACATGAATCATAATTCCCGATATGCCCGGCATCGCATTGCTGAAGAGTTTCGCGTAAAATTTTCAGATGAGATTCCGGGATAAAAATTTCAAGTTTGCAGAATTTAAAATCAAAATCCAATTTAATATAACCTCGTGTAAACTGCGCCGGAAGGTTTTAAATCGCTTTTCATTAAATAAATTTCGTTGCAGGTCCATTCAATATTTTTATTTGGCAAATTTTCAAGTGATGTTAACAGCTCTTCAGGCGAAATATTTTTATTATGAAATCTTGCGAGCGTGACATGCGGCCGGAATTTTCGTTTATCAAACTGGATTTGAGCATATTCAAAAATTTTCTGGTTAATATTTTTAGCGAGTAAATTTAATTCTTTTACGCCTTTATCACCCGATAAAAATAATACTCCAGGAAATGAGCCTAATTTATTTAAATTTATTCTGAATGGTTCAAAATTTATTTTAATTTCATCAAGGGCATTTTTCACGAGCTGTAATTTATTTGTATCAATTTCGCCCAAAAATTTCAGCGTAATATGAAGCTGATCGCGGTTGACCCATTTAAAATTTAAATTCGGTCTCATGCGAAAAATATATTTAATAATTTCATCGGCAGGTTCATCAGGAATCGGAACAGCTATAAACGAACGAATCAGCATTTTAAAATTATGTTTTATAAATATGTCACGAGTTCAGAAATATTTTTACGTTTAAAATGTTTTTCGGCTGGTTGAGCGTCATCAGCAGGATAACCAATCGGAAATAACGCGATCAAATTATAATTTTTCATTTCTGGAAACAGTTCAATTAATTTTAAATTATCAAAATATCCCACCCAAGTTGTTCCGAGTCCTAAATTTTGAATTTGTAACATTATGTGAGTTCCAATAATTGAAGCATCGACTTCATTAAAATTTTTATTATCAGCCGGACGAGTAAAAGCATTTTCAGGATTTCCGCCCAAAACTAAAATTAAATTTGCGTTAAAATGACATGGTGTGACGGTACGAATTTTATTTAAAGCGTCTTCGGATTTTGCCACCCAAATTTTAAACGGCTGGGAATTTTTAGCGGTCGGAGCGAGCTGGGCAGCTTCCAGAATTTTATTTAATTTTTCGTCTTCAACGGGAATATTTTTAAATTTACGGCATGAAAATCTTGTTTTTGCCAATTCGAGAAAGTCCATTTATATTTTTATGCTCCTTTGTAAAAAATTTTAAGTATTATATAATTTAAAACAAATTAAATCTTAATCAAAGTGTTGAGGATTTAGATTAATGCGAGCAAACGTTATCAAAGAATTTTAATTTTATAATCCCGATAACATAAACTCGCATGATAAATTAAAAAATTAAATAAATTAAAATCTCCCGATTATTAACGTCATGTCATCAATTTTTTTAACTCTTCCGGATTCGCCTGCTTTTATTGTTCCGTAATCGCTTTTTGCACGCCAGATTTCTCCGTGACACATTACTTGACCTGCGGAATATTGATTTATATCAGTTAAAATTTTTACTCTTAAATTTTCCATTCCGTGAAATCCAGTTGAAATTTTATTGTTTGTGCGGGATTTTAAAATTAATAACAACGCCAGAAATAAACATAACGTTAACGCAAATATACTGCCAGTGAAAATTATCCCGAACCATTCAAACGGAAATATTTTTAATCCAATCGCACCAAATAAAAGCATTATCGCTCCCAAAGTTCCAAACATGAAACCTCCGGGAATTATTATTTCTAAAATTATCGCGAATATCCCAGCCGAAATTAATAAATACGAAATCGAAGGATCTGAAATTAATTGCAGAATTTTATTTTTAAGCGACATGTTTATTTTTAAAATTTTTAATTTTCCGCTTAATATTAATCTCTCATAATTCGAACCGTTTTTTATAATTCGTCCCGAAAGTCCGGCGATCAAAGAATTTAAATCATCCGCAATCAAATCAATTACACCATTGTTTAAAGCTTCCTGCGCCGTTAATGAAATACTTTCATCGATCATTTTTTCTGTTATATTTTGATTTCTTCCGCGTAACTGAACGATCGAACGCATTTGGGCTTTTATATCGTTTAATAATTTTCTGCTCATTTCATCTTTAACATCACCGCCGGAAATTGAAACGGGGTGAGCAGCTCCAATATTTGAACCTGAAGACATGGCCGCAACTCCTCCAGCCTGAACTATAAAAGCACCAGCAGAAGCAGCCCGACCGTTCACCCAAATTACAACCGGGATTTTTGAATTAATTATATTTTGCACGATCAGCCGCATACTTTCAGCGAGTCCGCCGGGTGTGTCAAGTTGAAAAATTATTAAATCGCAGTCCCCATTTAAAATACTATTTACAAAATTTTCCATTTGAACCCCGACAGCCCCATTTAACTCAGCTATAACAATTTTATTTACGTTAATATTGATCTCGGAACAAGCCGGAAATATAAAACTAAACGAAAATATTAAAATTAAAATAAATTTTTTTAAATTCAAATTAAAAATTCACTCCTCACCTTTACCGCGCCAAAACACACGGATCGGATTTCCTGAAAAATTTTCAAGCTCACGAATTTTATTTTTAACATGATTCTCAAATGAATTATTTACAAGCGCAGGATCGTTCACAAAAAATATAAACGTCGGCGGAACGTTTTCAGCCTGAACGCAGTAATATACTTTTAAGGCTCGTCCCCTTTTATCTGACGGCAATCTGTCAAAAGCTAAAACATCACGCATTAAACGATTTAAAATATTTGTCGCGATTCGTTTATTACGGTTTATGTAAATTTCTTTCACCAATGGAATTATTTTATTTAAGCCTCGACCGTTTAAAGCTGAAATAAAAATTATCGGAGCAAAATTTATAAACGGCATTTCATCGCGTATTTTTTCCGTCAAATCGTGAGCGTTATTTTTTTGAGGGTCTAATAAATCCCATTTGTTTAACGCAATTATTAAGCCTTTACCCTTTTCGATTACGTGCGAAGCAATTTTTTTATCTTGATCCGTACAAATTTCGCGGGCATCCATTAATAATACTGCAACATCCGCCCGGTCAATCGCTGCCAACGTTCTCACAAATGAATAATATTCAAGATCATTAAATTTTGATTTTTTGCGTAAACCTGCAGTGTCAATTATTTTAAAATTTTCGCCGTCAACGTTCATTAAAATATCAATTGGATCGCGTGTCGTCCCGGCTATTGGGCTTACAAGTGATCTGTTTGAATTTGTAATTTTATTCAACAGTGAAGATTTTCCGACATTTGGCTTCCCGGCTAAAACAAATTTTATAACTGAATCGTTAATATTATTTTCTTCGTCCGCATAAAAATTATTTTGAGGCAGAAGCTCAGAAATTAAATTTAATAATTCATCCAAATTCCTTTTATGCAGCGCGCTCACTGCTACAACATTTTCAAAACCTAATGAATAAGCCTCGTTTAAAATTTCATCATGTTTTACATCATCGAGTTTATTCATTGCGACTATAACGGGTTTATTTCCTGATTTTCGTATAAAATTCGCGATCTCCTCATCAGAATTTGTTACTCCGTCATGGCCGTCAAGCAATAAAATTATTAAATCGCATTCGTTTACGGCTTCGGCGACATGGTTTTTTATTCCTGCTGAAAATTCATCATCTTCGCCAAAAATTCCGCCCGTATCGATCAAATAAAAATTTTTATCGTTGTAAAATATTTCCCCGTAAATTCTGTCACGCGTAACGCCCGGAACATCATCGACAATTGCTTCACGACGGCCGAGCAACCTATTAAACAGCGAAGATTTTCCGACATTTGGACGGCCTATAATTGCGACAATATTATTTGAGACTGACATTTTAAATTATTTCCTTATTTTTTGTGCATATATTTTATTAATTCTTCGCCCTTTAAACCTGAAGCGATTCCGACCGCTAACCTGATGCGAGCCTGATACGGCGATAACATTCCGGCATTAATTAAACCGATTTCCAATAATTGCGAAGCACTGCCCTCAAAATCTTCATTAGCTTGTACACAGCCATCAGGATAACGCGAAGTTAATACAACTGGAATCCCGGAACGCAAAATTTTTCTTAACATTGCTGCCCATGACGAAGGAACATCACCATCTCCTAAACCTGAAATAATTAAGCCGTCTAATTCTTCAAATCTTTTGTCGAGCAATGAACGTAATATTAAATCTCCATCACCGAGTGACGCGCTCAAAATTGGAATATTACGGGCTAAAGGCGAAATTAATTTTTGTACATGCCTGTGTCTCGGCGACCTCAGTAAAACATAATCACCTGAAGGCTGCATAAATATTCCGAGTGGCGATTCTGCAAAAGCTAAAAGCCCGGCACGATTAAAATTTGAAATTCTCAAGACATCCGCAGGCGCGTAAATTCCATCTTGAATACAAATTAATGCCCCTTTTCCCGAACATGCTCCGGATAATATAGCTTTCACCGTTTGAGTTAATCTCACATAAGTCTCTGAATTTGGAACATCAAAATTAAAAATTGAACTGGTAAATATTAAAGGTGGATTCAAATCCCAAATTAAATCCGCAAAATATGCTAACTCTGAAAGTGATTGTATTCCGCAAGTTACAATTATTCCGCTGGCTCCGTCCTGATTAATTAAATTTGAGGCCATATCTATAATATCTCCGCACATTCTCAAAGTATAATTTGAAACAGGTTGATAGCTCCATTTTTGAAAAGTTACATGCGATCTCAAATCTTCAGGCAATAAATTATTTAATTCTTCATCGCTTAATTCGCTTCCGTCCTTATGTTGAACTATTCTGCCTCCTGCTAATAATATTATTACTTTATCACGGTTGTCCATGTTAAAAAATTTCGCTCCTTCAAAAATTTAACGCCCTCCAGATTATTTTATTTATTCCAGAGGGGCTAATTTTAAAATTTTATATTTAATTTAATATCCTAAATTTTCGCCTACTATTATCACGTGATATTTACGCCCCTTTAAAGGCATTTCTAAAATTAAAGTTGCCCGGCACATTCTGGCTTCATCGCGACAGTCCACGCATTTACCTGCCTTAACGCATGCAGTGTTTTCGTGTTGGCGTGTTGCGTTCGGAATAGTTGCGAGTCTTGCGCGTTTAACTCCGTCCGATAAATCAAAAGTTAATTTATTAATTCCTATTACGAAAATTATCGGGCCTTTACCCCAAGCCATACCTGCCACACGATTTCCAGAACCGTCAATATTAATAATTTCTCCGTTGCGTGTAATAGCGTTTGCGCTGGTCAAAAAATAATCTGAATCATTTTCCGCGAACCTTGCTTTTTTCATTTCTTCTTTACTTAATCCGCCCCAATGTTGATTAACGATATTTCCGCGAGCCTTTAAAGCATCGAGCGCACCGATTTCGCGAACGGTAACAGTTCCGGGAATTCCTACGCTTGCATTTTCCGGAATAATTTCGAGGATGCGTTTTAATGCTTCCTGGCCTGAGCTTACGTATTCTGCATTAAAGCCGCGATTTTTGAGAGCCTGCACGACGTTATTACCTATAATTTCATTAGCTGTTTTAACAATTTCCGACATTATATTTTTACTCCCCTCTAGTTAATAAATATAATTCTACTTCGATATTTGGGTGTTTAAATTTTTTCTGAGCTTGATATAAAATTTTGACGGCCTCGAATTTCATATTTTTACCTTTATAAGCTGCAGATATTCCCAAATATGGCCTAACGTCCTTATTATTTAATTTCATTGCCTGCGTGAAATCCTGTAAAGCTTCGTCATAATGTTTATACGTTAAATTATCAGATCCTTTTTTGAGCAGTTCTCTAAACGAATATTTTTTATTTTTATCAGGTTCATTTAAAATTTTATTATTTTCGTTATTTATATTTTTATTATTGCTTTCATTATTTTCATTATTTTTATTATTTAAATCTTCGCTTTTATTATTCACGGCGTTTAAATATTCTGACCAGGCGATATTAGCCGTTTGAATTTTCCCGGATTTGCTTGCAGATTTAGCGATGCCGCTTAAAAATAAAATTTGATCCGGATATAATTTATAACCTCGCTGATATAATTTCATGGCCTCATCAAAATTCCCGGAATTATATAATTTTTCAGCACGTAAATTTAAATTTTCCGGCAAATTCTGTTTAACGATATACAGCGCGAAATAAGCCCCGCCCAAAGCAATTAACAACAGCGAACATAATAAAACGATTCTCGGCAAATAATTTAAATTTTTTTCAGGTTCATTATTTTTATTTTCAGCTGCGATATTTTTCCTGAGCTTTAAAACCTGTTGTAATTTATCAATAAATTTATTATTTCGTTTTAATTCTGATTCTTCAATTTGCGCGTTAGTATCAGGTTCTGGGGCTGGAATATCCGTCCATAATTCTGTCGGCGGTTCTTCGTCTTGTATAATTGATTCCCTGTAAGAATTTTCAATATTTAAATTTATTTCGTCGCCGTTTTTAAATTCGTTTAAGTCTGCTTCATCGTTAAAAATTTCGCTGTTAATTTCGTTAATTTCGTGATCATCTGTAAGATTTACATTATTTTCAGTTGGGACATTGTCAGAATTTAAAATATTTTCCGTTTCAGAATTTATATTATTTTCATGCTCATCCGTAAGATTTACATTATTTTCAGTTGGGACATTGTCAGAATTAAAAACATTTTCCGTGCCAGAATTTAAATTATTTTCGTGCTCACCTGTAAGATTCACATTATTTTCAGTTGGGACATTATCAGAATTTAAAATATTTTCCGTTTCAGAATTTAAATTATTTTCGTTCTCACCTGTAAGATTTATATTATTTTCAGTTGTGGCATTGTCAGAATTAAAAATATTTTCCGCATCAGAATTTAAATTATTTTCGTGCTCACTTTTAAAATTATTCTCCTCGTTGTTTATGCGGGCGTTTATAAAATTTTTGTTCGAAATATTTACGGGACTTAAAACACTTTCCTGCCCAATATTTTCGATGATAACATTATTTTTTGATTGATCTTCAGGGCTTTCAGGCTTTAATTTTTTTCCGGGTGCACCAGTCACAGGAGCAAGCAATAAACCTGTTCCAACAGACTTTTTTTTATTTTCAGGATGCTGATGCGTTAGCCATTCCATTAAATCCCGGTTCAAATATTTTTCACCTCGTTTAATAATTTGAAAAGTTTAACAGATTTTATTTTATAAAAAACAGACCCCCGAAATTTTTTTATTAAATCCGAGAGCCTGAATGCAGAAATTAATTATATTTTATGTTACTCGAAAATTTATTTAATTATTTATTTTTTAATTCTTCCTTCTCGATATAATCACTTTTTAAAAGCCATTCGCCCCAGTTAAATTTTATTAGTCCGCCCAAAATATAAAGCGAAAATAAAAATAACGGTGCCATACTCTTTAAATATATAAACGATACTGCTAACAACGAGAAAAATATTAAACATTTAATTTTGTCCGCGCTCTTGTTCGTTAATTTTTTCAAATTTGCATACGGTATGCTCGAAATCATTAACAGCCCAGTAAAAAATAATATTCCGGCCATGATCAAACCAGGAATTTTTACGCTCGCAATTACAAACGAAGCCACAAATAAACCTCCAGCAGGACACGGCAAACCTTGAAACGGTCCGGGTATATGAACCACGTTAAACCTCGCAAGCCTCAAAGCTACACATAAAGCAAAAAAACTCGCCGCTATCACTCCAATTAAATATAATCCCCTTAAATCTGCTTGATATAAAAGCACCGCCGGAGCAACTCCAAAACTAACGAGATCCGCTAAACTATCAAACTCAAGTCCAAACTGCGAACCGCCTCCCAACATTCTCGCAACTTTTCCATCGAGTCCGTCAAAAATTACAGCACAAAATATTAACCAGGCAGCCGGCAGCAAATGATTATTTAAAACCAGCATTATAGAAAATAATCCGCATAACAAATTACCGCTCGTTACCATGTTCGGCGCAATCTGTTTAAATTCCAAAGGCTTTTTATTTTTGTTAAATTTATTTAAATTCATTGTCCCATCACTCCTATACATGTTAAACCCGCTTTTACTTTATCGCCCAATTTCACGCGTAATATTACGTCTTCAGGCAAATACAAGTCAACACGAGAGCCTAATTTAATCATCCCTAAACGCTGGCCGGCTTCTAAAATGTCACCGCGATTTAATCTGCAAACTATTCTGCGCGCAATTAACCCGGCTATTTGAACGATCATAACTGCTCCCCATTGAGTTGAAAAGCCTATAAAATTGCGTTCGTTTATTTCTGAAGCTTTTGGCGCGAATGCTGCTAATTTTTTACCGGGAACATATTCCAAAAAATCAACACGTCCCGTGCATGGTGCTCTATTTACGTGAACGCTGAAAACATTCATGAATATTCCAATTTTTAAAGCCCGACCCGTAAATTCATGAGAAGTATTTGTGATCTCGACAATTTTGCCGTCAGCTGGTGAAAAAAATTTCCCGTCAGAATAATTTGCAGTTCTCTCAGGATCGCGAAAAAACCATATTACGAGCAGTGCCAAAGCAAAAATTATTAACGCCGGAATAATCGAAATATATAAAAATACTCCTCCGCACAAAATTAAAAATATTATCGTCGGAACGCCTTCACGAGAAATTTTAAATTTATTCATCATTATCCTCAAAATTTATTTTTATGGTGTTGCTTAATTTTTCGGAACTGTTCGCAATTAATTCCGCGCGTATAATGCTACAGTCTGCTACGGAGTCGCCCTCGTTCAATTTTAAAATAATATTTCCAACAGCAGAGCGGCCCATTACGGAAATTTGTCCGATTGGTAATCTGATCATCATGCCTTTTGTCGTGATAATTAATAATTCATCGTCATCTTTAACAGATTGGAACGCCGATAATTTACCAGTTTTTTTATTTAAGAGCATTGCCCTGATGCCTGCCGTAAATCTATGATGAGGCATGAAAGCAGAATATTTAACGCGTTTACCTATACCGTTTTCGCTCAAAACTAAAATTTTAGAATCATCATCAACGACTTCGCAACTTATAACTTTTACGCCTTCTTTTAATTTTATGGCTTTTACTCCGCGTGCAAATCTCTGCATAGGTCTAAATTCATTTTCATTTACTCTCAACGCCTGAGCTTCCGACGTTACAATAAATAATTCATCGTTACCGGATGTTAAATTAACCTGAGCGATCTCGTCACCTTCATCGAGCTTAATAACTTTTTTGGCTCTGGATGAGTTTGAAATTTCGGAGGCTTTTACTCGTTTAGCAATTCCGTTGCGTGTTATGAAAAATGCATATTGCCAATTTTTAGCGCGTCCATCAGAAATATTTACTATTCTCTCGTTTTCATTTTCATATAACGGGACGACTCTAGCGGCTGGCCTTCCTTTTCCTGATTTAGTTTCGGGAATTTCGTAACCTCTTACAGTCATTACGCGTCCTTTGGTCGTGAAGAAATATACATTTTGATGGGTGTTTGTTACGCATAATGATGCAATAGAATCATCTTCCTGAATATTTGCGCCTCTTTTTCCTTTACCTCCGCGCCCCTGAGTTTTGTAAAAGTCCAGAGGCTGACGCTTAATAAATCCGTCCTTTGAAAGTGTTACGACAATATCATTTTCCGGGATTATGTCTTCATCTGCGAGTTCTTGATAATCCGCAATAATGCTCGTGCGTCTTTCATCTCCAAATCTCGAACTCAACTCAATTAATTCATCGCGTATAACATTGTCCAAATTTTCCGGGCTGTTTAAAATATTTTCATATGATTTTATTTCATCGAGTAATTTATTTTGTTCATCGTCTAATTTGTTGCGCTCCAAACCTGTTAAGCGTTGTAGTCTCATGTCTAAAATTGCTTGAGCCTGAGCCTCTGAAAATTCAAATTTATTTTGTAAATTCGTACGTGCTTCAACAGCTGAACCTGATATTTTTACGGTTTCGATGATGCTTTCAATATTTCCGAGAGCTTTAATTAAACCTGATACAATGTGCTCGCGTGCTTTAGCCTGTTTCAATCTGAAATTTGTTCTGCGTTTTACTATTTCGCGGCGGTAATTTAAAAAAATTGAGAGCATTTGCGGAAGCGATAAAATTCTCGGATGCTGATCGACCAGAGCCAAATTTATAACGCCAAAAGTACTTTGTAAAGATGTATGTTTATATAACTGGTTCATAATTAAATCCGGGTCTGCATCGCGCATTAAATCAATTACTATTCTCATGCCGTCTCTGTTAGATTCGTCGCGTATATCGGAAATGCCTTCGACCTCTTTATTTTGGACAGCGGACACCATATTTTCAATTAACAAAGTTTTATTAACGGCGTAAGGAATTTCGGTTACGATAATTGAAGTTTTTCCGCGTTTTGAAGTTTCAACCTTCATTTTTCCGCGAACAGTAATTTTTCCGCGCCCGGTTTTATAAGCCTCAATAATTCCGTTTAACCCTAAAATTTCTCCGCCTGTTGGGAAATCAGGGCCGGGCAAATGCTCCAATAAATTTTTAATTTCAATATTTTCCGGTTCGATGCGATTTTCAATTAACCAGCATAAAGTATTTGCGACTTCTTTTAAATTATGAGGCGGGATATTTGTGGCCATTCCTACGGCTATACCTGTGCTGCCGTTTATTAATAAATTTGGCAGTATCGAAGGGAGTGAGGCAGGTTCCTTTAAAGATTCGTCGAAATTTGGGAGCCAGTCAACGGTATCCTCGTCCAAATTTGCGAGCATTAATTCTCCCGGCCAGCTTAATCGGGCTTCGGTGTAACGCATAGCGGCTGCGGAATCTCCATCGATTGATCCAAAATTTCCCTGACCGTCAACGAGTGTGTAACGTAAATTCCAATTTTGGGCGAGCCGAACCATTGTGTCATAAATAGCAGAATCTCCGTGCGGATGATATTTACCCATAGTTTCTCCGACGATACGGGCGGATTTTTTGTAAGCTGTATTATGTTTCAAGCCGAGTTCAGACATTGCGTATAATACTCTGCGTTGAACAGGTTTCAAACCATCGCGAGCATCGGGCAAAGCTCTACCGACTATAACGCTCATTGCATAATTTAAATAACTTGTTTTAATTTCATTAACGAGAGGAAGTTTTAAAATTTTTCCTTCGGGTTGGTCATTAAATTCAGTTTGATTGTTGTTATTATTTTTTTCGGGCAAAGTGAAATAAATCTCCTTATAAAATTTTTAAATATCGCTTAAAATTTTAGCATATACGGAATATTAAATTTTTGAGGGTGTATGTTTATATTTATTCACACATAAAAAATTTATAACGACATATAATAAAAATAATAAAAATAAATTTAAAAACGGGCAGGCGAGATTTTTTAAAATGTATTCACACGAAAGAGCGCAACAAAAAAAATTCATAATGATGACGACGACACCAATAAATAAATTAGTTTTGAGATTGGCAATACCTTCAATAATTACAATGCTCGTTACTGCAATTTACAACATGGCCGATACATTTTTCGTGGCGAGATTAGATATTCAATCACCTGCAGCCGTTGGAATAATTTTTTCATACATGTCATTTATACAAGCTGTAGCATTTTTTTTCGGACAAGGCAGCGCAAATTATATTTCCAGAGCATTAGGTGCAAAAGATCGAAAGAACGCGGAATTAATGGCTTCAACGGGATTTTTTACGGCGTTAATAGTTGGCGTGATAATTTCTATAATTGGATTTGTATGCATGGATGAAATTTTAAAAATTTTGGGTTCAACTGAAACGATTTTGCCATATTCGCGGGCATATTTTAAATATATTTTAATCGGCACACCTTTAATAATGGCTTCATTCGTAATGAACAATCAAATGAGATTTCAGGGCAATGCATGGATGGGAATGATGGGAATTGCGACGGGAGCAATATTAAATATATTTTTAGATCCGATATTTATATTTATATTTAAAATGGGAGTTGCGGGGGCTTCATTGGCGACGATGTTATCGCAGTGTTTGAGCTTTTCAATTTTAATATATATGACTCGTCGGGGTGATGAAATTCCGTTGAGCATAAAAAATTTTAAACCTACATTCGCGCAATATAAAGAAATTACGGCGGGTGGATTGCCTTCATTGGGCCGTCAAGGTTTAGCGAGTGTAGCGGTTGCTTATTTGAATCATTCGGCGGGGTTATACGGAGATTTAGCAATTGCGGCCATGTCAGTAGTGAACAGAGTTGTAATATTTTCGTCATCGATAGTAATAGGATTTGGGCAGGGTTTTCAACCGGTATGCGGATTTAATTACGGGGCGAAAATTTTTGAACGAGTTAAACAGGCATTTAATTTCAGTGTGATATTTACGACTGTATATTGTGTTATTTTGAGTGTGATCGGTTATTTTTTTGGCGCGAATGTTATAGCGTTATTCCGTCCTGATGATGCGGAATTAATAGAACTTGGAGCGATGGCATTAAAATTTCAGAGTTACGCATTTATATTTGTGGGATATATAACGATGAGCAACATGTATTTACAGAGCACGAGAAAGACCATCAGAGCGAGCATATTGGCAGCATCCCGACAAGGTTTTATGCTTGCATTAGCTTTGTATGTGTGTAAAAATTTATTCGGCTTAACTGGAATAGCGATGGCGCAGCCTGTAGCAGATTTTTTAAGTTTTATGATTGCCGTGCCGTTTTCAGTTAGTGCAATAAGTGAAATGAAAAATTAAATTTTAAAATCATAAAAAGGAGCTTGACAGAGTAAAATGAAAGTGTACAATACCTCACCTCACCTCACCTCACCTCAC
>ERZ842401.3503-NODE-3503-length-19438-cov-14.196564_pt1 | contig 19438 bp, 14 predicted proteins | sample MGYA00521270_ERZ842401 | MGnify/ENA primary metagenome ERZ842401 (study PRJEB31892, sample SAMEA3878208) | bioreactor metagenome | biome: Moose rumen | place: Sweden | collected 2011-10 | study: EMG produced TPA metagenomics assembly of the PRJEB12797 data set... | reverse complement strand
CAAATCCTTGAATTGCATTTCGATGCTGGCGCCGCCATAGACGGGCACAATCAGGATTTCGGGAATGTAACGGGCATAGTTGCGCAAGTCGCGCGTGATCTGCATGCAAAGCTCGCGCGTCGGACAAAGGATCAAGGCCTGAACGCAACGTTGCGAGGCATCGATTTTGTTCAACAAGGGCAAGCCGAATGCGGCTGTCTTACCCGTTCCCGTCTGTGCAAGGCCCACGAAGTCTACATCTTGCTCAAGGAGTACAGGAATCGTCTTCTCCTGTATCGGCATAGGATTCTCAAACCCCAGCTCCTTTATAGCCTTCAACAGAGCGGGATTCAATCCAAAATCGGTAAATTGTGACATGAAATTAAAATATATGGTTGTGATTGAGGCTGCAAAAGTAGTAATAATTAGTCAATTAAGGCGGAATTATTTTCGATTGGCGCACAAAATGGCGTTTTTGCGACGATTTTTCCTTATTTTTGCCTCCCTAAACGACAAGCGATGACGAAACGTAGAACGATAGGCATAGTGCTTCTGCTGCTCGTGGGCGGCTTGGTTTGCCTTTGCGGAAGGCGATGCGGCCACGGCAAGACGGCCACTGTCGTCAATGTGGACAGCCTTTTCGTCGACTTGAACAAGCAATGGGTGACCCGTCGTGCCGAGATGGCCGAAACCACCTTTGGCAACCTTGCTCGCGGCGGCATGAACGGCGTGGTGCTTTATGGCGAACAAGGAGAGCTTGTCTACGAAAAAGCCTTTGGCTGGCGCGACCTGAGCAAACGGCAGAAGGACTCTTTGCGCATCGACGACGCCTTCCAGCTCTCGTCCGACTCGAAGATGTTCACTGCCGAAGCCGTCATGCTTTTGAAAGCCGACGGCAAGCTCGACTATGACGACGACATCCGGAAATACATCCCTGAGTTTCCTTACGAGGGCGTTACCATCAGGCACCTGCTCAACCATCGTTCGGGCTTGCCGCGCTACGACTCGATGGCCGACGAGTTTTGGCCCGACCGCAAGAAGCCTTTCTCCAACGAGGCGATGATCAAGATGTTGGCCGAGAAACGCCCCGAGCCTTACGGCACACCCGGCGGCGGCTATTTCTACAACAACATCAACTACGCGCTGTTGGCCTCGGTGGTGGAGCGGGCGAGCGGACGGCATTTCGAGGACTTCATGCGCGAGCGCGTCTTCGGGCCGTGCGGCATGGAGCATTCCTACATCTATTCGATGCGCAACGACACGACGGTCTCGCTCTACATGCCTACCGAGGTGCATGGCCACGATGTCTACAAAAGCGGTCCTGTGAAGGCACAAAACGACTACCTCAACGGCGTGATGGGCGACAAGATTATGTTTTCGACGGTTGACGACTTATGGCGATTCAATTTGGCCTTGGATGCCCGTCTGCTGCTGCCCGACAGCCTTCAGGCCGAGGCTTTCGTGCCCGGCTCGCCCGAGTGGAAAAACGACGAGAACTACGGCTTCGGCTGGCGCATGAGCAAGCTCTATCCCGACACTTATTTCCATTTCGGCTGGTGGAAAGGCTACCGCAGCGTCATCATCCGCGACGTGAGGCACCGCCGTTTCTTGGCCGTTTTGTGCAACACCACCCAACAGATTCCCACCGAAGCGGTCTTTGGTTTCGTAAGCGACACCACGGTGATGCTGCCCGAGGCGGAGGCGTTGAAACCATAAAAACGAAGGGTATTTGCAATCCGCACGCCTAACAAATCGTCATCTATTCTTCATTTTATTCAGGTTTTCATTGCAAAGTTATAAAACATTTCGCAAAAAACAGCGTTATCATTTTATAAATTCGTATCTTTACCGCCCAAATCCATATTCGTATGAGAAAAAACCTTCTTACCCTGATCATAGCCACCGCCTTCTCGGCGACCTTATTTGCCCAAGACGGCGTCTCTATCGGCAACTGGCGCACCCACCTGCCCTACCAGAAAGTCATCAAGGTGGAGCCTGTCGACAACAAAGTCTACGCCGCCACCGAGTTCGAGCTGTTCTACTACGACACGCAGGACAACTCCATCAACATCCTCAACAAAATCAACGGATTGTCGGACATCGGCATCAGCACCATGGCCTACAACAAGAGCCAACGCAAGCTGCTGGTGGCCTACAGCAATGCCAATATCGACCTCATCGACCACAACGGCAACATCAAGAACATGAGCGACATCAAAGACAAGGACATGGTGGGCAACAAAAGCATCAACAACGTCTTCTTCGATGGCGACTTCGCTTATGTGGCTTGCGGCTTCGGCATCGTGGTCTTCGACCTGAAGAAAGAGGAAGTGAAAGACACCTATTATATTGGCAACCAAGGCGATATGGTGAATGTCACCGACGTGGCCTTCTATAACGGGCGCATCTATGCCTGCACCGACGACGGCGTTTATTTCGCCTCGCAAGACGCTCCCAACTTGGCCAACTATGCCTCTTGGCACTTCGACTCCAGCCTGATTTACCCGCACTTGGACTACACCGAGATGGAAGTCTTCGGCGGGAAGCTCTTCCTCAACTACGACGGCGGCTTCAACGCCGACACGCTCTTTGTCCTCAACGGCAACCAATGGGGCTATTTCGACAAGGAAAACGTCAACCAAAAGAGGGAGCTGCGGGCCTACGACGACTGCCTCGTCATGGTCAACCGCTACAACGTGAAGGTCTACGACCGCAACCTGAACGAGACCCACAACATCTACCAGCCCGGCGGTGGCATCGAACCGCTCTCGACGGCCATCGACAACAGCGGCAACTTCTGGATTGGCGACTCGAAACGCGGACTCATCAAGTCGGACAACGGATGGAACGGCATGGACGTGAAGCCCAACGGACCCTATTCGAAGAACGTCTTCGAACTGCAGGCCTGCGGCGAACAGGTGTGGATTGCCACAGGCGGCCACGGCTCCAACTGGAGCAAACGCTACATGACGGAAGGCGTGGCTCGCTTCGACGGCTCGTGGACGACCTTCAACGTGCGCACGCTGCCTGAATTCGAAGGCCTGTCGGACTTCATCTGCACCGCCACCGACCCCAAAGACCCCACCGTCACCTATGTCGGCACTTGGGGCAACGGCCTGCTGAAACTCAAAGACGACGCCTTGGTCGAGATCTATACCGCCGAGAACAGCACCCTTGACTATTGGGTGAACGACCACAACCTCATCAACATCAGCGGCGTGGCTTTCGACAGCAAAGGCAACCTCTGGGTGGCCAACACGGGTGCCTCCAAGCTCCTCTCAGTGATGGAACGCAACGGCACATGGCACTCCATCAGCTTGGGCGGCAGCCTCAGCGGTATCGACATCGGACAGCTTTACATCGACAGCAACGACTACAAATGGATCATCCGACGTAGCGGCGACGTCATCGTATTCAACGACGGCGGCACCTTCGACGACACGAGCGACGACCAAGCCATCACCCTCAACACGGCTGTCGGCAACGGCCACCTGCTCGGCTCGGTCAACTGCCTCGCCCTCGACCAAGATGGCGCCATGTGGGTGGGCACCGACAAAGGCCCTTGCCTCTTCGACAACACCCGACTGATTTTCAGCGGCTCCAACTTCGACGCCACGCAAAAGAGAGTGCCTCGCAACGACGGCACCGACCAATACGACTACCTCTTCGACGGCACCAACGTGCTCTCGATGGCCGCCGTCGCCGGCACCAAATCCATGTGGTTTGGCCTCGAATCGGGCGTCTATCTGATGTCGTTTGAACAGAAGCCCAAGGAAATCCACAACTTCACCACCGACAACAGCCCCTTGCTCGACGATGCCGTCAGCGCCATCGTCATCGACAAGAGCGGCGAAGTCTTCTTCGGCACAGCCAACGGCGTCATCTCCTACCGTGGCGAGTCGGCCTCACCCGAGCCGTATGTCACCGACGTAATTGCCTACCCCAACCCTGTCAGACCCGAATATTCGGGCTATGTGGGCATCAAAGGCTTGGTGTCCAATTCGTTGGTCAGGATTACCGCTGTCGACGGCAGCTTCGTCACCCAACTGATTTCGGACGGTGGACAGGCCGTTTGGGACCTCACCAACATCAACGGCAAGCGCGTGGGACCGGGCGTGTATTTCATCTACGTCAGCACCAAGCAGGGCACCGACAAGTTTGCCACCAAGATCCTCATCCAATAAATGGACGACAAGACAGAAGGCATCGTCCTGCAATCCATTCGTTATGGCGACACAAGCCTGATTGTGAGGGTGTTCACCCGCAATTTCGGCCTGAAGTCCTACATGGTGAAAGGCGCTTTCAACCGAGGCGCGAAGAACCGTGCAGCCCTGTTCCAAAACCTCAGCCTCATCCAATATGTGGAAGCCGGAAAGCCCAACAAAGGCACCTTGGGCTACCTGAAAGACGTGCAGCTCACGACGGTCTACCAAAGCCTGCCTTTTGTGATGAACAAGAGCGCCATCTTGATGTACGTCAGCGAGTTGCTTTCGAAGACCATCACCGAACAGGAGCAAAACACGGCCTTGTACGACTTCATCGTCAAGTCGTTGCAGTGGCTCGACATCGTGGAACAAGGCTATGCCAACTTCCCGCTGTTTTTCACCTTGGAACTGACGCGGCATTTGGGTTTCTATCCCAAGGCGAACCACGAGGCAGGCTTTTGCTTCGACATGATGGAAGGCACTTTCGCCCGCGACTATCCCGTGCATCCCTATTACCTTGACGCCGAGTCGGCGCGGCTCTTGGCCCGATTCATCGGCACGGGCATCGACGAGGCCTGCCGCCTGCCCATGCGCGTGAGCCAACGCCGCGAGCTGCTCGACGGGCTTATCGTCTTCATGCGGCTCCATGCCCCCGTGATGAAGGACTTCCGCTCGCACGAGGTGCTGAAGGCGGTGCTGGAATAAAAAAAGCCAACCCGAAGGTTGGCTCCCACTAACAATCAAAATGAATGAAAAACATTACTTCAAATTCAACGAGGTTTGGCCGATGAGTTTGCCGCCTTGCTCGTAGACGTCAATGAAATAGGTGCCAGGGCGCAGTTCCACGCCTTGCGGCTTGACGTAATAGGCGCGCACATCGGTTTCCTTGCCTTCGTAGTTGACCCTCACCTTTTCGGTGAATTGTAAGGTCTCGCCATTCGACTGGAAGGCGTATTCGTCGCCCGTGCCCTTGGTGATAATGGCCTTGGTCGGGTCGGCAATTCTGACATAGAGCACCTTGGAACCCGACTGTATCAATTCGTTGGCGGCCAAGGTGAAATCGATCCTGATGCGCTCGGTGCGTTCGGCACGGTCGGTTGCGGCTTCCTTGTTGCCGCCCTTAAAGCGAACCGCCTGTGCCGAGTAGTTGAACAGCTTCAATGTGGCGGCTTGGTTCACCTTGTTGGTGAGTTCCTCTTTTTGACGGGTAAGGTTGGTGTTTTGCCTACGTTCGGCCTGATATTCTTCGCGGATGCGTTCGTTTTCGGCCACCAATTCGCGGTTGACGGTATAGAGCGAGTCCATCTGGCGCACATAGCGCTGCGAGATTTCCTGCAAAGAGGCGAGTTTTTTCTTGACACGGTTGTAATCCCATTGTGAATCAAGGAGTTTCTTGATCTCAACGGCATCGGCCTGGATGATACTGTCCTTCTCGGCCAATTCCTGACTCAATTCACCGTAGCTTTCCTTCAAGTCGTTGTGGACTTTCATCAGACTGTCCACCTCGGCCTGGAAGTCGGCGCGTTGCATTTCCTTTTCGGCTTCGAGTTCTTTCAAGTCACCCTTCATCGAAGAGTTCTTCGAGGCCAAGATGCCGACAAACACCAACGCCAGCACCAAAGCGGCGAGGAGTGCATAAAGCCACACTTGCTTCTTTGCATTCTTTTTTCCCTCTGCTTCCATAATGATTCAGTTTTTATTTATTTTCGAAATTTTTTGCAAAGATAGAAATAAAACCTTTAACAACGGTCGTTTGTTCAATTTTCGTCATAAACAGGTTCCACCTTGGCCCTTGAGATGTGAACGGGTATGTATTGGCCTACCGCATCGATGTGTACCACAAGTTGGCGTCGCTTCTCAATGGTCGTGAGTCGACCTGTGAGGCCTTTCAAGGGGCCTGTGATGATACGCACCATCTGCCCTTCCTTCAGCTCTTCGTCGTTCCTCAGTTTGAACTCCTCGCCCCGCTCGTAGTCTTCCACGAACTTCTTGATGGCAAGTATCTGGTTTTCGGGTACAACGACAGCCTTTTGCTCGAATGAGACGAACTTGAGCACACCAAACACATTCAGGACAGGAATATAATCCTTGTCGGCACAACGCACGAATACATACGACCTGAATAACGGCTCCTCCACTTTCTTGCGACGGTCGCTCCACTGCTTTATCGTGGTAACCAGCGGCAAATAGGACTCTATTCCCAACTCTTCAAGTTGCGACAACACTTTTTTTTCGGCCCTTGACCTTACATAAAGAGCATGCCAATTCTTTCCCGCCGGTACTATCATTGCCAATGGGTTTTATTTCTTCGACTTGCGTCTTTTCTTTTTCTTGCCTCCGTCTTCGTCTTCGCCGTAGTAGTCGTTGCCATAGTAGCCGCTGTTATGGCTGCCATACCTGCCATAGCCGTAGCCGTAGGCATAGCCATAACCGTAACCGTACTTCTTGCCATAGCCATAACCCTTGCCGCCTTCGATGCCATTAATGATGATAGAAACGTCGATGTTGCGGTCTTCGAGGTCCTTGATGATGCTGCCGAAGATGTTCTTGTTGGTGACCCCTTGACGGACGATGAATACGTTGACGTCGGAATGGCGCATCAGCAGGAAGGCGTCGGTGACGAGACCCAAGGGCGGCGTGTCGATGATGATATAATCGTAGTTCTCGCGCAACTGGGCAAAAAGCTCCGTGCATTTCTCCGAAGCAATCAGCTCGGCCGGATTGGGCGGGATGGGTCCGCTGGTGATGATGTCGAGTGCGGGTATCTTGCTTGAGTTCTGAATGATAGCCCCGAGGTCCGCCTTGTTGCTAAGATAGCTGCTCAATCCAATGTTGTTGGTCAGCCCAAACTCCTGAAACAGTTTCGGCTTGCGCATGTCGAAGCCCAACAGCACCGTCTTCTTGCCGTAGAGGGCATAGATGGACGCGATGTTGATGCTGTTGAAGGTCTTGCCGATGTTTTGCATGTCGCCAGTGACCAGGATGGTGCTCTTCGTCTTGCCTTGGGTGATGAACTCGATGTTGGTGCGGATCGAGCGGAACGACTCGGCGATGGGCGACTTGGGCGAGTTGACGACGACGAGCGGGTCTTTGTCGCTCGACATGGCCACTTGTCCGATGATGGGGAAGCCCGTCAGCTTCTCCACGTCCTTGCGGTCGGTGACGCTCACGTTGAAGAAGTCCTTCAGGAAGAGGTAGAGTGCCGGGATCAGCAGACCGAGGATGAGGGCGATGAGATAGTTCATCGAGGTGCGCGGCCTGATTCTCTTCGTCCGGTCGAGGCGCGCTTCGTCAAGGACCTCGTTGTCGGGCGTGTTGGACGCTCTCAGGATTTGGGCCTCGGCGCGACGTTGCATCAGGTATTTATAAGTGTCGTCGTTGAAGTCGAAGTTGCGTTGGTAATAAATGAGTTGTTGTTGCTTGGATGGCAATTGTCTCGACTCCGACTCTAAGGCGCCTATGCGACGGTCGATTTCGTTGAGACTCATTTGCGCGTTGTCGACAAGGTTGTTGATGGTTTCGAGCAAGGCCTTTTTGGTGGTGACGATTTGCTCGTTAAGCTTCACGATTTGAGGGTGTTGCTCCGTCAAGGTGAGCATCTGGGTGGCTTTGGTTTGCGACAGCGTGACAAGGTCTCTTGCCAATTGGTTCAACAAAGGATCGTTGATGCCCATCGTACTGGGGGCAGCAAGATTCTCGGGGTCGTCGATCTGAACTTTGATATAATCCTGCAACCTCTTATAAATCTTCACGTTGACTGCCATCTCGGCCCTTTCTTTCTCCAACGCCCGAAGATTGGTGTAAACCTGGTTGGCCTGCAAATCAAGGTTCATCAGGTCGTTCTTTTGGCGGAAATCCTTCAAGTCGCTTTCGGCATTGCTCAACGATTCCTCGATGCCTTGCAATTCGTTATCGATAAACTCGATGGTGTTTTCAGATACCGCATTCTTCTTTTCCAGGCCTCTGCTGACATATTCGTTCATCAGGGAATTGGTAAACTCCACGATTTTCTGCTTGTTGGTGCCATTCGTCACAACAGAAACCACCGACGCTTGCTTGCTGATGGCACTCGCCGTGAAACTCTGCATTTGCGATACCAAGCTGGGATAACTATTCAACCAAAACGAGAGCTTCCTGTTGCCATCGGACTGAGGGTCGAAATTGTCGCACAACACGACACGGATTCGGTTGAAACCATTGTCGACCCACTCACCTTGCTTGCACTGTGTGGTGACATCCACCTTTTCGGCATTGCTATTCGTCGTCTCGCCCAAGATGAAATCGTATCTCTTGACATAATCAGCAACAGCATGTAAGGTAATCACGCTGTCGCCCAAATCAGACACCTCGTATTCAAGGCCGACGGCTTGAGGGACGCTTCGGTCAAACTCAACAACGAATGGCGAGTTCTTGTACAATTCCGTCGAGGCAATGCGACCTTTTTCCATATAGGTCACCTCCATATTCATCTTTCTGACCACGCGGTCGGTAAGAGAATAGGATTGCAGGACAGCTATTTCGTTATCCACGTTTTGGTAATTGCCAAAAGTCATATTGGTCATAATGGAGGTAGCGTCGTAGCCCGACCGACCGTCTTTGATCATGATGGTGCCCGCGGTTTGGTAAACATTGGTCGAGTAACGATTGATGATGAAACCGACCACCAAAGCGACGACGACGCAAATGACAAAAAGATACCAGTGATTCAAGAAAACGTAAATCAACTGCTTAATGTCGACAGATTGTTCCTCGTTGCTTTGCTGAGGTTTATACGACGTGGTTTCGTTTTGCATAAGGATGGCTTTTCTGTGTGATTATTTGAGACTGCGTATCAAGGTGATGGTCGTCAAGGCCAGCGACAGCACAGAGATGACCGTCGAATAAGGGAACGAGGTGAAGCCCCATTGCTTAATCTTGAGCGGCTCCACATAGATGATGTCGTTGGGTTTCAGATAATAATAAGGCGACGAGAGGATGTCGGCGGCACCCATGTCGACGGTGACGATTTCGGAGCCGTTGTCGGTTTGGCGGACGATTCTCACCTCGCTGTTCTTGGCGAAGTTGGTCATGTTGCCTGCCATGGCGATGGCCTCGAAGAGGTTGATTTGCGATTGGTAAACCTTGTACATGCCCGGACGGCTCACCTCGCCCAACACGGTGAGGTTGAAGTTCGACAGCTTCACGATGATGGTCGTCTGGTTGATATATTTGTCGATGGAGGCTTGAAGGCGTTCCTTGGCCTCGTCGACGGTGAGGTTCTTCAGCTCGATCTTTCCTGTCAGGGGCAGCTCGATGCAGCCCTCCTCGTCCAAGGTGTACGACTGGAGGTAGATGCTGGCATCGGAACTCAGCTGCGTGGTGCGGTTGGTGTATTCGCCGTTGAGTGTGGCGGCGTTGCGCTCGTCGACGATGTTGAGGAATCGGATGTAGAGATTGTCGCCCGGCTGTAACTTGTAGCTGGCATTGCGCTCGTTGACGTAATTGACCGATTGGCTCTCGGCTATCATCTGTGCCTCTTTCAGATATAGCATCTTCTTCTGCGGCACGCAGGAGGCAAAAGCCATGCCCATAGCCAACATGACCACCGCAAGTTTCAGGATTCGATTGGAGTATTTCATAACTATGCCTAATTATTCGTTGTTCAAAAGCGCGATTTCCTTGACGCCGATTATCGGGGTGATGGGCATCCGCTGTTCGATCTTGAACCGGTATTTGCCCGGGTCGGTGATTTGCAGTTGCTTGTTGATGGGCAGCACGAAGGTGTAGCAGTCGTCTTTCTTTTCGCAATTCCACTGGCCATCGGCATCCTTCAGCTTGAACTTGTAGCCCTTGGCGCGATAGGGGTTGCCCTCCGCGTCGATGACGGCAAACACCATGGAAAAGTTGTCGTAAGGATAGTCGTCGGTGAAGCTGATGCGCATGCTCAGGTTGTAGGTCGTCGGGGCCTTCACCTCAACATCATTCCGTACATAATCGAAGCGTTCCCAAACCGTGTTGTAGAAACTACGTTGCAGCAGTTCGGCGTTTTCCTCCTGTCGGCCACATCCGCACAGACAGAAAAGGCAAGCCCATACAAACAAGACAGATTTCTTCATTTTACATTCATAAAAATCGCGCAAATATACGAAAAAACCATTTCTTGGCACGAGAAACGAGGCATTTTCACGGAAAAGGGATGTTTTTGGAAAAAAAATAGCTTCAAAAGGATGCGCGGATGGCGAAAAACTTATACTTTTGTACTCCGCGAAATTACTATGAGAAAAAAGAACAACAATCTGTCTTCCAGAAAGTTACTGGTAATGGGCATCTTCATTGCAGTCGGGGTGGCCTATATCATCAGGCTGTTTGTCCTCCAAGTCGTCGACGACCAGTACAAGATCAAGGCCGACAACAACGCCCTGCGTTTCGTGACGCAATACCCGTCGCGAGGCAAGGTGTTCGACCGCAACGGCAAGCTCTTGGTGTTCAACGAAGCCGTCTACGACCTCATGGTGATTCCCCGGCAAACCGTCATCAAGGACACGCTCGACCCTAACTATCCCTTCGACACGCTTGGCTTTTGCCGCCTGTTGGACATCGACAAGACCTCCTTCGACGAGCAGATGGCCAAGGCGAAGAAGGAGTCCTACTGGAAGCCCTCGCCTTTCATGACGCAGGTGTCGAAGGAAAACTACACCCACATCGCCGAGGTGCTTTACCGCTATCCGGGCTTCTATTTCCAGACCCGCACCGTGCGCCACTATCCCGAAGCCATCGCCGCCCACACCTTGGGCGACATCGGCGAGATCAGCCAGGCCGAACTCGAAAGAGACACCGCCGGCTACTACAAGCAGGGCGACTACATCGGCAAGTCGGGCATCGAGCGGTCGTATGAGAAGGAACTGCGCGGCGTGAAAGGCCTGAAGGTGATGATGGTGGACGTCCACAACAACATCATGGGCAGCTACGGCGACGGCGAACTCGACGAGGAGCCCGTGGCCGGAAAAGACCTTTACCTCGGCTTGGACGCCGACTTGCAAGCCTATGGCGAGCAGCTGATGGTGGGCAAGATCGGCTCCATCGTGGCCATCGAGCCTTCGACGGGACAGATTTTGGCCTTCGTCACCAGCCCCACCTACGACCCCAACCTCTTGGTGGGTCGCGAGCGCGGCAAACACTTCAAGGAATTGCAGGAAGACCCGATGAAACCCCTCATCAACCGTGCCATCAGCGGCACCTACCCGCCCGGCTCCACCTTCAAGACCGTGGTCGGCATGATCGCCATGCAGAGCGGCAGCATCACGCCCGCCACCTGCTTCCATTGCAGCGGCCCGGGGTCGCTGCCCATCAAGTGTACCCACCACCACGGACCCAGCCCCGACTTCGCCAACGCCATCATGAACTCGTGCAACCCCTACTTCTATGAGTCGTTCAGGGCCACCATCAACAACCCGAAATTCGGCGGCGTCAAGGACGGCTACCAGTATTGGAAGGAAATGACATACAAGTTGGGCCTTGGCCACAAGTTCAACACCGACATCCCTTACGAGCGATCGGGCAACATCCCCTCTCGCGAATACTACGACCGCATGTACGGCAACCAATGGAACGCCGTGACCATCCGCTCCTTGGGCATCGGCCAGGGCGAGGTCTTGGTGACCCCGCTGCAATTGGCCAACATCGCCGCCATGATCGCCAACGAGGGCTACTACTATCCGCCCCACCTCATCAAGTGCTTCGGCGACACCACCGCCATCCCGGAGGTGATGACGACCCGCGTCGACCCCGGCATCGACCCGAAGTACGTCAGGACGATGAAGGCAGGCTTGCGCACCGTGTTCAGCGGTCCCGCAGGCACGGCGCGACGCTACGAGATGAAAGACATCCCGCAGTGCGGCAAGACCGGTACCGCCCAAAATCCGCACGGCAACTACCACTCCAACTTCATTGCCTTTGCACCCTACGACAACCCCAAGATTGCCCTTGCCGTCATCATCGAAAACGGTGGCTACGGCGCCACATGGGCCGCCCCCATCGCCAGCCTGATGATCGAGAGATACATCCGAGGCTACACGGTGCGCGAAGACTTGGAGAAACGCATGATGGAAGGCAGAATCTCATATAAGAACGAACGATGAACGAAAGAAACAGCATCATAGGAAAAATCGACTGGGTGACGGTGCTCATCTACTTGGCCTTGGTCATGATAGGATGGTTCAGCATCTTCTCGGCCCGCTACAACGAGGCGCATCCCAGCATCTTCGACATGTCGCAAGTGTATGGAAAACAGCTGCTTTGGATAGGTGCTGCCCTGCTCGTGGGCTTCGTTATCCTGCTCATCGACGCGAAGTTTTTCAACGCCTTCTCGCTATGGATCTATGTCCTTTTCGTGGCCTCGCTGCTTTTGGTCTTGGTGTACGGCAAGGCCACCAAAGGCGCCACGTCGTGGATCGACCTTGGCGCGGGCATCAAGTTCCAGCCCTCTGAGTTTGCGAAGATGGCCACGGCCTTGGCGGTGGCGGGCTACCTCGACCGCTTGGACGTAGACCTGCAAAAGCGTAAGGACCAAATCGTTACGGCTGTCCTCATCCTCGTTCCCATGGCGTTGGTGCTGGCTCAAAACGACACCGGCTCGGCCATCGTCTTCGTGTCGTTCATCCTCGTGCTCTATCGTGAGGGCTTCCCCGGAGCCGGCTGGCTCATGCTGGCTGGCGTGGTGGCCGTCCTCCTCTTCATCTTCACCTTGGTGTGGTCGCAAAAAACCATGTACATCATCTTGGGCGCACTGTTCGTCCTCACCCTGACTTACTATCTGATAACCAAGAAGAAACACATCGTCAGGATGATGGCCGTCTTTGCCATCGCTTTCATGTTCGTGTTTTCGGTCGACTATGCCTTCCACAAGGTGCTACAGGAACACCAGCAGAACCGCATCTTGGTCATGTTGGGCAAACTCGACGACCCCAAAGGCGTGGGCTACAACGTACACCAGTCGAAAATCGCCATCGGCTCGGGCGGTTTTGCCGGCAAGGGCTTCCTGCAAGGCACGCAGACCAAATACGACTTCGTCCCCGAACAGCACACCGACTTCATCTTCTGCACCATAGGCGAAGAGGGCGGCTTCTTGGGCACCGCTGCCGTGGTGCTGCTTTATGTGTCGCTTTTGGTGCGTATCATCGTGCTTGCCGAGCGGCAACGTTCCACCTTCAGCCGCGTGTATGGCTATGCCATCGCCGGCATCCTGTTCGTCCACGTGGCCATCAACATCGGCATGACCATCGGATTGGTGCCTGTCATCGGCATCCCTTTGCCTTTCTTGAGCTACGGCGGGTCGAGCATGTTGGCTTTCACCATCATGTTGGCCATCTTCGTGAAGCAAGACGCCAACCGGCTGAATGTCCTATGATTCGTAAATCGAGGTAAAACCAAACTTGTTGACATCAAACAGGCCTTGGTCGCTGAGTTTCAGCTCGGGAATGACGAGCAAGGCCATGAACGCCAAGGTCATAAACGGCGCGTAAAGCGTCGACCCAAGGCGTTTGGCGAGCGCGTCGGCGTTTTGGTAGGCCTGCGCCACCTCGTAGCCGTCTTCGTTGCTCATCAGTCCGGCCACGGGCAGGGGCACCGCCACCATCTCCGTGCTGCACAAGGCCGTCACGCCGCCCGTGTGCTCAATCAGCAGGTTGACGGCATGGAGGATGTCGCGGTCGGTGACGCCCACAGCCACAATGTTATGGCTGTCGTGGGCCACGCTCGAAGCCAAGGCACCACGCTTCAGCCCGAAGTTCTTGATGAAGGCGATGGCGGGCTTGGTGGGGTGGTAACGGTTCACCACGACCATCTTCAGGATGTCGCGGTCCACGTCGCTGACGAGGTTGCCGTTCTCCACCTTGGGCATGGCCGTAAAACTCTTCGTAATCAGCTGTCCGTCAATGCATTCTATCACTTTCACAGGTTTTCCTTCGTCGGGGATGAAAAGGTCGTCGTAGGTGATATACTGCGCCTTGAAAATGTTGGGCGTCGCCGTTTCGACGTACTTGATGTTCGACACACCGTTTTCGGCCACCAACACACCTTTAATATAAGTCTGTCGCGCCACGGGGTTGTGCAAGTCGTCGACCACGATGAAGTCGGCATCGTCGCCCTGTTGCAGCATCCCCACGGCGAGCTTGTAATGCCTCACGGCGTTGAGCGAGGCGGCTTTCAGCACGTCCATCATGTCGTAGCCTTTGGCGATGGACCGCCGCACCAAGTCGTCGATATGGCCTTTCACCAATTCGTTGGGGTGCTTGTCGTCGGAGCAAAACATCAGCTTGTCGGGATGGGAGGCCATCAGCGGAATGAGGGCCTCGAAGTTCTTTGCCGCGCTGCCATCACGGATGAGGATCTTCATGCCGAGGCTGATTTTCTCCAAGGCTTCGGCGAGGGTGAAGCATTCGTGGTCGGTGGTGATGCCCGCGCCGACGTATTTCCGCAAATCGTCGCCAGTCACGGCGGGAGCGTGTCCGTCGATGGGCTTTCCAAACCGTTTGGCGGCGGCTATTTTGGCCATCAGCTCAAGGTCTCCGCCAATGACACCCGGGTAGTTCATCACCTCCGAGAGATAGTGGATGTCGGGCGAGGCCATCAGTTCCTCGATGTCGTGGGCGTCGAGGGTGAAACCCGCCGTCTCGAAGGCCGTGGAGGGCACGCAACTCGGTGCGCCGAAGAAGAACTTGAACGGCACCTTCTTGCCGTTTTCAACCATGTAGCGTACGCCTTCCATGCCAAGCACATTGGCGATTTCGTGCGGGTCGCTGACGGTGGCCACCGTGCCGTGGCACGACGCCAAGCGCGCGAACTCCGACGGCACGAGCATGGAACTCTCCACATGCACATGCGCATCGACGAAGCCCGGCATGATGTAGCGCGTGTTGCCCACGGGCTGCTGCTCGATTTTGGCAATCTTGCCGTCATCGACGACGACCACGCCCGAAAAGATTCTTGAATTGACGAGGTCAACGATTTGGCCTCCGATGGTGAATGATGCTGGGTTATGCGGTGCGCTGTTGCTCATGAATGTTGGATATTGTGCTTTGTGGTTTGGTTATCGAACCATCAGTTTCCGATAGTATGTCCCATTGCCTTCAACGGTGATGCGGAGGGTGTATATACCTGCCACTTTCGGGGCGGCCATTTCCTGCAAAGACGTGGCACGCCGCGTCTCCACCACCATGCCCAAGGCGTTGATGATTTCGACGCACACCTCGCGTGTGGTCTCCGTCGTCAAACCGATGGTGACAGATTCGCCCTTCGCGACAGGGTTGGGATACACCTGCAAGGACTGGCCGTTTTCAACGATGTCCGTCATTTCGTGGAAGCAAACCACAAAAGGCGTATCCATGTCGCCGACGACGGCATCCGTCTCGTAGTTCAAGGATTGCGTGGCGTCGTGGTATTCCTCGCCGGTCGCGGCGTTGTAGAGGGCGAAGCGAAGATCTGCCGTTTCGTCGCCGGCAATGGTCAGGATGGCCATGCAGCGACCTTCGACGGGCATCAGCCTGAAGCTGCCTCGGCATTCGCCGTTGGCGAAGGCGGCCAGTTCGTAGCCATCGGCGGTCTCAGGGGCCAATTCGGTGCCGTCAAGCTCGACCACCGCTATTACGGTCATGTTGCCCGGGTAGGCCGAGGCGTTGGACTTCCAATGGCGTTCCTCGTTGGAGGTCGTTCTCGTTTCTCCCTTGGCGTCACTGCTCGGATAGACCAAGGTGAGGTTTGTAGTGGCGTTCGACTTGTACATCAGGCCAGTGCCCGGGGTGATGGTGAAGTTGTTCATCCACATCCCGTTGCGATAGACGGACGTGCTGTTCTTCGACTTGATGACGTCGTTTTGGGTCGGGGTGAGGTCGGCCAAGGCCTCGGTGACGGTCATCGTCGCGGTGGTGGGATAGCCTATCCACGTCCAGCCCGGGGTGAGGGTGATGGGGTGCGCGGTCGGGGTGGTGGTGGCGGCGCCCGTGATGTCCACCGTGCAGGCCGCGGCGGTCTGCACACGGTAGGAGCCTTCGGCTTCGATGGCATCTAAGCCGCCCATCCAGCTGCCGTTACGGTAGATCCTGCTCTTGCTCTTCGACTTGATGGTCTGCCCGTTGGGGGTGAGGCCGTCCTCAAGTTGGGTTAGCACGTCGCCCGCGTCGATGTAGGTGCTCCACCAGTTCCATCCTTCGTTGAAGTTCGTGGTTTGGACAACCGAGGAAGATTGCACTGTACACACCAAACGCACCGACATCCCAATGTAACGATACTGGGTCCATTGCGTCGGACAGCTGTAGTTGTTGAACTTAAACATATATGCGCCATCCGTGTCTTGATGCGTGGAGGTCCAATAGTAGCCGTTTGCAGAGGTTTTGTTAGGGGTGCTGTAGCCATTGACCGAGACGTCGTAGCGGCTTCCTGCGGCGGGGAGGAATACGGCGCCGGCGTTTTGCAACACCGCCCAGTCGGAAGCCGGGATGACGTTGACGGTGTAGTGGGCGCTTGCCGTATTGGTGTCGTTCAACGTATAGGTGGAGCTGCTCCAGTCGTCGGGCAACAGGATCAAGCCCTTGATGTCGTTCACGATGCCCTTGGCAAAACGGATGCCTGACGCCGTGTTGCGCGAGTTGATGAGGTAGGCCCATTCCTCTTGGGTCAAGGTGCGCCATTGGTTGGTCTGGCCTCCGCCGTTGCTGATGGCGTTGTAGCCCCAATCCGCCTGTCCCGTTTGGCTGAAGAGGTCGTAAGTGGCGCTTCCGTAGGCATTGTAGTGCGATTCCACGATGCTCGTTGACCAAGGTTGGTAGGCCACCGCCCCGTGATTGTTGCCGCTGGTTCCCCAACCGAACAAGTCGATCCAGCCATCATAGGTTGAGGAGATGTGGTTGTTGCTCAGTCCGACGAAATCGTACTGGTTCTCGGCAAAACGCCAGGTGTTGCTTGAGGCCATGTATTGCAAGTTACCCATCGAGAAACGCACTTGTTGCAACGCGCTCACCGAGAACACGCCTTCGAGAGCTCCTGTAGGGACGTTTTCCTGTTTCGCCGTTCCCGCCACACTCAGCAGCAGGCACAACATGGCTGTGAGTTTCAACTTGTTGGGGTGTAAACCTTTCATTTTCATATCGCTGTTGGTATTTTTGTTTTACTTCAGTTGGTTTGTTTTAATTTGGCGCAAAGATACATTATTTTGGAAAGGCGGGAAGAAAAGGCGGAAAAAAGTGTGGCGTCGTCGGGTAAATCCATATCTTTGCAGCAAAATCAACGCAACATGCAACAAGCCCCACTTTATCCCGTCGTCCGCTTGCTGAAAGGCAAGGACGACGCCTTGCGCCGCTTCCACCCTTGGGTGTTTTCGGGTGCCATCCATAGCGCCGCCGATGGCCTGCAAGCCGGCGACACGGTCACCGTCACCGACTACGACGGCAACATCCTCGGCACCGGCTTCTGCGAGTCGGACAGCATCGCCGTGAAGATGCTCAGCTTCGAGAACCGCAAAATCGACGAGTGGTTTTTCTTGGAAAAGCTCAACCTCGCCCTCGAAGTGCGCAAGCGCGTGGGGCTGGTGGGCAACCCCCACACCAACTGCTACCGCCTCGTGCATTCCGAAGGCGACGGCTTGGCGGGCCTCATCATCGACGTGTATGGCCACACCGCCGTGGTGCAGGCGCAAACCGAAGGCATGGCTCTGCATCTGGATGAAATCGTCCGCGCACTCAAGCTCATGCCCGACCTCGGCCTGCAAGCCGTCTATAACAAAAGCGCGGAAGCCATGCAACGCATGGGCAAGGAAGACGCCGTCATCGAGGACGGCTATCGCTTCGGCAGCCGCTTGGACGAGGTGATCTTGGAAAACGACAGCCGTTTCCTCCCCAACTGGGAAGAGGGCCAGAAGACCGGCTTCTTCCTCGACCAACGCGAGAGCCGCGAGATGGTAAGGCATTTCGCGCAAGGCAAGACGGTTCTCAACGCCTTTGGCTACACGGGCGGCTTCTCCGTGACGGCGCTGAAAGGCGGGGCTTTGAGGGCGGTCACCGTCGATACCTCAAAGAAAGCCTTGGCCATGGCCGAGGCCAACATAGAACTGAACGGCTATTCGAAAGAGGAAAACCCCTGCCATGTGGCCGACATGAAGGATTATGTGACCCAAATGCGCGAAGGAGCCTTCGACCTCATCGTCCTCGACCCGCCGGCATTCGCCAAGCGGCACCAAGACCGTCACCGCGGATTAGGCGGCTACCGTTTCCTCAACGCGGAGGCCATAAAGCGCGTCTCCAAAGGCGGCTTGATCTTCACCTTCAGCTGCTCGCAAGCCGTCGATAAGGCCACCTTCCAAGGCATCGTCACCGCCGCCGCAATCGAGGCCAAACGCAACGTGCGCATCATCGACCAGCTTTCGCAGCCCGCCGACCACCCCATCAACATCTTCCATCCCGAAGGCGCTTACCTGAAAGGACTGGTGCTGATGGTGGAATAGGCTTACGGATTGGGCAAGAGGCAGAGACTGTTGAATCGATGCGACGTGGCTACGTTTTTTTCGCCACAGAACCAGTATTTTACCCGACAGCAAACGGTTACATTCGACTACAAACGTTTAATCAATGGCTTGATCTTGGGGGATGGCGTTTCTTTGCGGAGTGAAACTCAAGACGACATATTATGGATACTAAAGACAACAAAACCATCGAGATCCCAATGGGAAGCACCAAAGAGGACATCAAGGCAAGGGAAACCATTATTTCAGATGTTTACAGATGTTGGTACGAAGCAAACCCTTCAAAAGCAGTATATAACACGCATTTGAAAGACTTTATTAATGTACGGTTTCTGTCAATCAATGAGACTATTCACCATGCTTCCATTTCTTATTTATCGACTTTGGCGGTTCTGCAATTAGACACCATACTTCGGTGTTCTGTGGTTCACGGAAAGCCCAAGCCTCCGAAGAAAGGAGTTGCCAATCAAAAGGGATTTGCCTATATGCTGGAGATGCACTACGAGTTGATAGGCATTGGCGTAGTGAAAATGATGGTGGGAGTGAAGCGGACGGGCGAGAAGGTGCAGTATTGCATAACAGCGATAGAGGCATAAAAAAAGAAATCGACAGGCTGGCTCGCTCGAAAGGTCATCACCAAATTGTGGACGTCAACGGACTGTTCCCCTATTGATTTCTGCCTGCAAAAATACAACAAAATTCTAAAACAACCCCAAAAAAATGGAAAATAATCTCTACTTTAGCCACATGAACACGATAAAAAGCA
>ERZ842401.3502-NODE-3502-length-19441-cov-4.765243_pt1 | contig 19441 bp, 23 predicted proteins | sample MGYA00521270_ERZ842401 | MGnify/ENA primary metagenome ERZ842401 (study PRJEB31892, sample SAMEA3878208) | bioreactor metagenome | biome: Moose rumen | place: Sweden | collected 2011-10 | study: EMG produced TPA metagenomics assembly of the PRJEB12797 data set... | reverse complement strand
ACTAGCGCTGACGTAGTAGGAAGCACCGGAAGCATTAACGTTGGCGAAGTTGTTGGAGCTATACGGGTCGCGTGTCCACCAGTAAGTTGCGCTGCCTGTGCTTTTTGTTTTAGCAATTTTCATGCTGTCGTTCAGCTTAAAAATTGCAAGCTGTGTCTGTTCAGGGTCGCTGGCTACTCCATTACTTCCAGCTGTGCCGAAGACTTGATATTGGTTCAATAAATCGACAATACGTCCTGATGTTGAGCTAAAAGCACTCGTTGAAGTGCTTAAGTCTATTGTATACGTTAAAAGGTTTTCAGAGCCGAAGAAAATTTCAAATGCTCCGATAGCACCTGCTAAATAGGTTGTATACATCTTTGAGCCTTTGTAACCGCCGCTGTTAGTATTGCTATCATTCATCTTAGCGTTGTACAAGCTGTATTCAGGTATAACCATAATATTTGGTGTTGAGCCTGTTCGCGGATAATTAATATGCGCTATTCTCATTACAACGGTATCAGTAACGCTTGAGCCTGCGCCGCTGTCGGTGTAAGTTATGCTGCGTGTCCAATAGTCGCCCGGCCATAAGCCGCTGAAAGTTCCTGCTCTAATAGCCGCAAGTTGAGCCGCTGTCGGTGCTGTGCCTAAATTTTCACCGCGATAAAAATTGTTGCGGAGACTTACTGAAACATCAGGATCGCTAAAAATTATGCGGTCAATTGCTTCGGTGTAAGTACTTGCTAAAACAGTTTGCGCGCCGTCAATAACAACAGAGCCGCCGGAGATAGTCGCCGTGCCGCCTGTAATTGTAATATTACCGTTATTAATTGTGTTAGTGCTGTCGTTAATTGTAGGTGCTCCGCTTGTAATAGTTACGGTGCTGTTTTCGATAGTTGCGCCGCCGCCTGAACTTGAGCCGCTTCCGCTGCCGGAGCTTTGGTTATTTATAGCTGTTACGATATTTCCGAGAGCTGTATTAATTGCGCTTAAAGTTGTATCTTTTGCAAGCGTGTTAAGTGTAGCGTCTTTTGCAAGCGTTGCTAAAGTTGTATCTTTGCCGAGAGTATTAAGTGTAGTATCTGTAGCAACTCTAACATCTAAATTTGTTGTTTCACTCATTGTTATTTTCTTCCTCCTCCTCGTCATCATCATTATTTATAATTCTTTGGCATACGTAGCCTTCGCTGTCTAAATAGAATATTAAAGCCGCGTCAACTTGCTGAAACATGTCGGTAATATTGCTATTTAATGTTAATAATTTAGCGGCGGTATCGCTTTTGCTCGAAGCTAAGAGAGATCTAATATCATTTTTCTTAAAAATTTCGCTACTCACAATAATTCACCTTTAATAAAACAAAAAAGGCAAGCCCTAAGAAAAGGCCTGCCTTAACCTGAAAAAACTATTCAGGGTCTGACTCGTCGGGGAACAATTCGCCGATAAGTTCTGTAACATCGGCCGAAGTTGCGAAGGTAACTCCGCTATCGGCTAAATTTCCGTTTACATCAAGAGTTGCAATGTGGCCTGTGAGTGCGTAGCTGCTATTGAAGCTAGCATAGGCGGCAGCTTCGGTTGTTTCATCATAAGGGTTATGAGCAGCTGCGGCTGTTGCTCTGTCTACTTTGTCGGCCTTGCCTGAAATATTAACATGAAGACCGTCGCTCTTGACTTCAATTGCGTTGTTTGCAACGGAGCTGACTTTGACGCTGACGTTATAACCGTTGATGGTGATTGAGTTATCTCCGGCAGTGTAAGTGTCAACAAGCGTGGTCATGTCTAAGAAGCTGTAAGTTCTTGTAACAGTTCCGGCCGCGTTTGTATCTTTTACCGCGATAACTAAAACGGGCTTGCCGTCTAAGCTAGGGTCAGTAGCTCCGGCGTAAGTTGTAGCATTAAATGCAAAATTGCCTACGAACTGCGTTTGAAGCTGGTCAAGAACTAACTCATTCGGGAAGTTGAACGAGAAAGCGGCCGTTCCTGTACCGTCGGAGCTTGTGAAGAAGCTGACGGTATTATTTGCGACGCTTACGGACTTAATCGCACTGTCTGACGCTGTTTTTAACGCTGAAATTTCAGTTGCGATCCCCTGGCCGAATTCAACGAGACGGCCGAATTGTAAAACGCTATTAACATTGTAATTGGACATAGTAAAAATACCTCCATGAAAATTAAAATATTTATTCAATAAGAGCCTGCGTTTACAGCTCGTTATTGACCGAAATTAAGTTCTGCCAGCAGCTCTTTTATATCGTTTTTTGTAGTTAAGACTGCCGGTTCGCCGTCAATTAATACTAACGGCGTTTCAGGGTTATCATCGTTATCATCTTGATTGACATTTGCCTGACACAAATAGCCTTCATCATCAATAAAGAAGCCTAGTTTATCAAAAATTTCGGATTTAGATGCTTTAATTCCGAGTGTTTCTAATTTTGTATTTATATCTTCGATAGAACTTTCAAGGCTTGCTATAGCTGTATCTATGGCGGCAAAAGTCCCGCGTATTCTTTCGACATCATCGGCGAGAGAGTTGCCGCGATAAGGCAAAGGCCAATTTTTATTAACAGTTCTGTCATCACGCATCTAAGACCACCGCACTTATTGCTTGAACTTGCGGTCTTGCGCTTGCCGAGCCGTGCAATACAATTTTTAATCTTGTTGTAGCAGCATTGCAATTTACAAATCTTGTGCGCCTTATCCAACCGTCGCCGAGCTCTGAATTTTCGCTAACATCTGCGGCTATCCATTCGCTGTTTTCATTTTGTATAAAAATCTCTACAGCGGAGCCGTTCGGGACAAAATCATCAGTTGTAATCATAACTTTTTTATTTGTTCCGCAAGTAAAAGCGCGTGAAATATAATCGCCTGTGTTTGCAATTTTTCCTGTTGCTAATTGCGGCATTCTTCCTAAAACAGGCGAGTATTTTGAACTTCCTGAAAGTTCAGCTTCGAGAGTATATTCGCCGCTTAAGACGCTGTCAAAAGCTATCGCTTGCCAAGCCTGCATTCTTGCAACTTCAACGTCATTTTTCTTTAAGATAAAAGTAACGTAAGTGTCTGAATTTGTACTTTCAACTTCAGCAAGCATTGCAACATCTGTGACGCCTGTTAAATCATAGCTTCCTAAATTTATAATTTTAGTATTATCCGTGAAATTCGCGGCTAATAGCTTGAATGCTAAATCGGCGTTTTGATGAGGCGTCCATGTCGAAGCGTTTGAGCTTGAGAATAAAACGCCTTCGGAATAAGTCTGTGAGCGTACCCAGCCCGTTTCGCTGTCCCAATCGCCTAATTCTGCAATTCCGACTGTGTGATCCGAAGTATCGGTTAAAATTGAAATTGCATATTCGTTATCTGAACTTAAGAAAACAGGCGTATCAAAAACGGCTCTGTTCCAAGTTTTAGCGGTTAAATCTTCGGCGTTTAATCTGCATGAAGCTAAAACGTTTTGAGTAGGATAACCGTTATCCATTTCGCGGATTTCAACGCGAATATCGGAAGTTCCTTTGTTTTCGAGCCAAAATTCAACGCCTGAAATATGCCGCGATTGGTTTAATGTAAAACTTTGAGCTAACGGGTCTATATAACGGTAACGAACGTAGTAATTAACAACGGTTTTAGTTTCATGAATGCCTACAAAATAAGCGCAGCCGTAAGAATGCGAGCCTTGTAACTCTACTAATTTTGTGCCTGTTGGTATTCCGGCCGGAATTGTAAAAGTACCGTCGAAAATGCCTTCTGAATTAGCCGCCGTGCTTGAACAAGTTACTTCTACGCCATCGAAAATTACTTTTACAGGTTCGTTATAGCCTAATCCTGTTGCATGAATTTTTATTTGTATTCTTCTTAAATTTGCAGCTGTTTCTGTAGTCGTGCTCGAACTTGAACGTAAATATGTCGTAGTCCAGTTATACGATCTCCACCAAACTCTAGAAATAGTGCTGTATCTATTCGTTGTTATAACGTCTACCCACCTGTCAACAGCGGGGTTTAACGTAACAACTACAGGCAAAGGCTCAAAATTCTGATACGGGTTTATCTGCATTGTTTTTGTGTGCATTGCCTGAGTAATTACAGCTTCGTGAGAATAATCAAGCGTTGCCTCATTAGCTAATTGAGTTTCAATTATTGTATCTTCAAGCGGTAATTGCAAGGTTTGATTAGCAATTAAAGCAGTTTGTTCTAAGCCTGCGTCGCGCATATCATCATCAAAAAGCGGGTCAACAAAAACGTTATAAGCACTTGTCGGCGCGCTAATCATGGCGTCAAATCTTTGTTCGTTTTTTGCAACGAGGCTATATAAATCTTGTATATTTTGCCTCATTGAGTTTAACGTATCGACAGGAACACGCTGAATAGCAACGTTTTTAACTTCAGGCAAGCCGTCCCAGTTTTGATAAACCTGCGCTAAACAAATTGCATCGGGCGGAGTTGACGGTACAACAGGCGCATATCTGTGAGCTACGCCGCGCACTAATTCTACGCTTTGGTCTTTGTACATTACAATTAAATCAATTCGCGGCATTCTGTAGTTATAATCAAGTTCTATCAAAGAATTTTCGACAGCACCCGAAATTGTAATATTTTCAGTGTCATAACTGTCTGCGTCCACTTCACATCTATATCTATAAGTTACAGAATAAGTTGAATACGGAGCAGGCTCTTCGCCCGATAAAGACCAGTTTAATTTATCGTTAGCAAAGTGAAAATCTGTATTTTGCAAGTAAACTAATGCGCCTTGATGAACATCTACAATTTCAAAGACTGAAGTATTTGGTAATTCGTCAGTACAGCCCGAATATCCGCCATGAGTTAGAGTAACGGTGCGCTCTTTCGTAATTAGAATGCGCTTTAATTCTTCCATCGGCGTATGGCTTACTTTTATTGTAGAAGTGCCGCCTGTCTCGGCGTTAAACGGGTGAGCTTCTGCTTTTACGTCTGCTAAATTAGGATCTTCGTCTGCAATAAGCCTAACTGAATGCGATAAATAAGCCTCGTAGCCGTTAATGTGAGCTTCGCCTTCTGAAATTGTAAATGTTTGTTTGCCTTCGATTTCGTTTTCAAGTGCAGTAACTCTAAGGCCGGAGACAACATAATGGCCGTTAGCATGATCGTCATATCTTGCTACAACGTCTAAATATTCAGGACTTACTTTTTCTTGCAATTGTGTAACCATTTCGCCGTCTGAAACGCCGTAAACAGGGAAGAAAGGCGCGTCCCGTGCTTCGCTGCTAAGTCCCCATATTGCATTAGTTACAATTCTATAACCGCCTTCCATATGGTATTGCGGAGTGCCTTTTGCGGGGTCAAATAAGCTGCTGTCTTCGTTTTCAGTTACACAACTTGAAACTTTGTAAATACCTGCCTGCACGTGTTCTATATCATCAGGAATAGGCAACGACGCTGCTTCAACATCATAAACTAGGCCGTCAAGAAAAATTTTGCCTGCTTCGAGTTTTGCAATTTTGTTAGTTGTATCGTAAGAAATTGCGCAGCCTTCAATGACTGTCCCGTCAGCATAAAGAGCGTTGCCGATTGATTTTATTTTTTCTTCGAGAATGTGCTGAATTTCGTTAAATTCTGCTGATTGCATAGCGCGTCCGGCCATAACGCCTAAAAAATCCCAATTTTTAGATTTGTCATATCTATCGTAAAAATTCGGTGAATTCATAAGCTGCTTTAATTCATCTGCTGTCATTTTTGCGTCTCCTTACTAAATAGTTAAAATTGTGCCGTAACTGCCTTTTTTATTAGGCGTGAAAGTGTCCGGCGTTTCTAAGTGTTCAAGCAAAATTAAAGTGCCTTGATTTACTATTTGCTCAGGCGTGAAAAATGTTTGTGTTTCAGGTAAATTAGCATTAACTTCGCTATCCATAAACACGCCTATTTCACGGATTGAGTTAGCTAATCCTTCGCCGTAATCAAACATGAAATGCAAATAAATTTGCCGCGTTGGACTTTCAGAATATGAGTATCTGCGCCCTGCAGGCATATCTATTTCGCCGTTTTCATCTTCATTTACAAAAAAGGCGCGTGTTAATTTTTTGCGGCCTATTTCGTTAATTAAACCTGTTGCTGCATAATCCGGAGCGTCAGGAACTTCGCCCCAGTCTTCGCTCCCTGTACCAATCGCCAAAAACAACTGGCGCGATAATATATATTTTGCTAAAGAAGCCCGCGCCGAATAAGTTAAAACCGCCATTTATATTTTTATCCTCCTGTGATTAAATTTCAATTCCGTCCCAAATATTAACATCCCAAATTGCAATACCGTCTATAATTTCCTGTTGTTCTTGCTTGCTTAAAAGCCATTCCGGCAATAATTCAAAAGGTTTAACGCGGATATTATCCCAGTTATTTATATCCCAAAGGCTTTTATCATGAACTTCATAAATATCTAAAATGCGGTTATATTCATGATTTTCTGAAATATTTCCGCCGTCATGCGAATATGAAATATTATTAGAAAATTCGCTTTTTATTTCGTGAGATTTTGCCTCGCTGTCAAGGTTTAAGCTGACATTAAATTTCTTTTGAACAATTTCTTTCCAAAAATCCGCGTCATGGGTAGAATTTGCCTCGTCTTCGGCGTAAATTGTCCATTTAGGCTCGATAACAGGCGTCTTAAGCGGGATTTTATCCCAAGAATATTTATCCCAGAGAGCAGGCTCAAAGGTTATATTAGTATTCTCCCAAGCGTCGTAATCGTCCCAAGTTAAATTTTTATCCCATAAATAATTAACAGGAATGCTTAATGTTGCCTCTAAAATGTTTTCATAGCTGAATGACTGCGCAATATCTTCAACGAAATTATCACACCAATTTTCTATTTCGCACCATGTTGAATTATCCCAATGAGTGCGGGCGTCATACAAAATTCTTAACTCTGAAACCGCGTTTGTAATTTGCTCTATTGCGTTTAGACCAGTGTCTGCGTCAAAAGTCCGTTCGCTGATATGCCCGAAACTTCGATTAAATAAAGCTGTATAATCCCACTTTGAATAATCCCAAAGGTTAGGATATAACAAAGCGTTTTCACCGTCGCCCCATTCAAGATTAGCAATGACCGCACTTTCTGAACATGAGCCGTTTTGCAATAATCTTACAGGTATACAGCCCCAAGCGTTAGTATCCCAAAAAGCCGTGTCGTGAATTGTAAAAAGCTCATTGTCGAAATAACGCTTGATGACTGGATTATAATCAAAAATATTTTCGCTTGCGTCAAGCAATCCCCAATTGTAATTTTTGATTATTAAATGTTCCCATGTGCAAAAATCCCAGCGGCAAATATGGTCATCAGGGATTAACTTAGGCGAATAAACGGTTAAATAAAGCAATTCCGAGTGAAAAGGTTTGCCGTTATTGATCCAAAAATTTAATTTTTCTTTTATGTCGTCAATATCCCAGCTGTAATTTTCACGTTCGACAAAATCTTTGCTCATCGTTAATTCGACAGCAAAGTAATGAGTTCTTGAATTACACCAAACGCCCTGAAAATCTTTGAACGGCTCGCCGTCCGGCTTTTCTGTTGTATAATCTCCGTTTGAGTTTCTGAAAAAAGTTTTTATATTCCAGTTATCGGCGTCAATAGTGTTAAGAACAAGTTCGAGGCTTCGTTTAGTACCTTTTAATTTTAGTATGTACGGCCAGCTCTTTATTTGCCGTCTCCAAAATGCGGGATTAGTTCCTATCAAAGGGCAGCCCGTTAATCCTGCGAGATATATTAATTTATCATCAGGGCATTTATCGACATTAATTAAATCTGTAATACCTGAAATTTGCTTTTCAAGCTCTGCAATTTCTACATCGAGAGCATTTACAAATTTAATTAAATCATTAGGCTTTTTGTAATATAAGCCTGGTATTATGTCAGATATTCTGCTTGTTGCCGCCATTGTTTATAGTCTCTATAGTAAAATTAATTTGCCCTAATATTAATAATTCGTTATTTTCGCAGGATATACTCGCTTTTGGTGTTTCAAGTTCTGCATAAATTACGCCTTCGATATTGTCGATAGCTGCATAAACGTCAGAAATCCTTATAGTCTCGCCCATTTCACGGACATCGATATCCATTAAATCAGTAAGAGCATTTTTGATATTTTCGAGAATGTCATCAGCGTTAAATCCCTCTGAAATAATGACTTGCCCTGAAAAATCTACGCTTTTCCATGTGCCGTTTTCAATTTCAAGCCAATCCGTGAGCATTTTGTAATTATCGAGATATTCAAGCAAGCTGTTTTTAAGAGTTTCGTTAGGGACTGCAACGGTGTTAATTTTTTGCCCGTAACTTAAAACGTAAATTCTAATAAAATTACCTTCGCCCGAACGTTCCCTGACGACAGCTTTAGCTTTTGCAATTCCGCCGTAATTCATTGCAAAAGTTTCATAATCTTGTTGTGTAACACAACGGTCTTGCGTCATGAAAAATCGCGGCGCACGTAACTTTATGCTTGCAATGCTTTCAGGCTCGCTGCCTCCTGAAGCCCAATCTTCATTTACAACTTTAATCTGAATTGTGTTGCCTTCTGCGTCCTTAGCAATATCGCGGACGTTGATAATTGTATTCGGTGCAACATTGCCCTTAATGCCGTTGCCTACCCGATAAGTTACGCTAATATATTCTCCGTTGCTAGGTATTGCGCCGTTTTTGCCGTCGCTGAAAATTATTTTTCCGCGTTGCCATGCGTCGATTTCAGTTGTATAAATTTTGTCTTCTTCTGAATATTCAACGAAGCTGTCAGCGTAATTCCAAGCCTCATTATTAATTACAACTTCCTGAATTTCTACAACGCCGGAGCGTGAAATATAAAATTCTTGGTATTTTGTGCCGTCTGAAACGCCTATATTCTCGGTAAAAGTTTCGCCTTCAACTGCATTAACAGACGTAAATAAATCTCCGGCTTTAATTACAGCGTCGTTCAAAGTTTCAAAAATTAATCCGCTGTTAGTGCTTATCTGGCTTTTCGCAGGAAGCGCAACATCTGAGCTATGAGGCTCTGAAATAGATATTTTAATAGCAACTTGCGCCGATACTGCATTTTTAGGCGTGTAACCTACTAATTTGCACATATTAATTAAATTTTGGCGTTCTGCCGCTGTGTCTAAATAGCTCTCGTTAGCTTGATGATCAAGATAAAACAGTAATAAATCAGCAATATATGCAAAAGCCTCGATAAGCATTCGTCCCGCATTATCTTCTTCAAAGTCATTCCAATATTCAGAGCCGTAGACTTGCTTTATTCTTTCTATGCAATCTTCGACTATATCTGCGTGATCTTTATTAGTATATGTGAAACGCTTTAATCCTGCCATTCGCTAACACCGTCCTTTCTGCTAATTTCAAGGATTAGACTTTGATTTTGTCTGTAAGTTTTCATGTAAAAATACAAATTTGCTTTAACTCTAAACTCCGCCGGATACGGGATAATCGAAGTCATTTTTTTATTTAGAATAACTCTAGGCTCCCACTGCTGAATAGCTTGAATTAACTCAAAACGCAGCAAAGCGCAAGTAAATTTATCTAAAGGCTCGTGAATAAATTTGTATATTCTTGATCCAAAAAGCGGCAGCATTACCCGCTCGCCTCGCCGTGTGTTTAGAATTTGTATAATATTACCCTTTATTAAATCTATGTCTGTCTTAACATTAAAAAGTCCTTTATTGCCTGATTTTACAGGATAAGATATACCGCTGTAATTCATTTTTTATTACCCTCCTGCAAAAACATTCGCGCTTCCTGTAGCAACAGAACTCCCGCAAGCTACGGGGTCGCCAATACGTCCGGCCTGTTTACCGTTTACAAAAACACTCGAACTTCCCGAAGCTAAAACGCTTGTATGGCAGCCGTGAGGAACGTTTGGATGAGTGCAGCAGTGAACGCTCCAGCCGTCTCCTTGCCTGTGCCATGCTATACCGTTTACAAAAACGTTAGGACTTCCCTCAATATTTGCACGCGGCGGGAAGCATTCATGGCCTGTGCATATATCGCCTAACCTTGCTGCGGGCGGCATTCTCGACACTCCTTGCGGATATGATCTTCTATATAATGCTCAAAATTCCAAAGCTGTTTTAGTGTTTCTTGATGTTTGTGTTCACAGATACAGTAAATAAAATAAATTGCGCCGGAAAGCCCGACTATATTTGCAAAAAGCATTAAGATTAAAATTTTTTCGGTCATGTTGATATTCTCCTTATTTTTGTTGACAAATATTAATAACAAGTGTATAATTTTCTTGTCCTTGAGAGAAAGGAGCGAAAGAAATGAATAGTTTACACTCAAGGGTAATCAAAAAAATTATAGAAGCTAACGGGTGGTATTTAGTTTCTGTAGAGGGTGATCACTGGCAATTCAAACACCCTACTATAAAAGGAAAAGTTACACTAACACACCCAGTTAAAGACGTTTCAATCAATATCACAAAAGATATTGAGCGAAAAACAGGGCTGAAATTTTAGCCCTGATCCCATATGACAAGGAGCATTATAATAATGAACAAAGACTTCTGTATTTACCCTGCTTTGTTAAGTTTTGATATTCCCGGTGATGTTGGTATTATCTTCCCTGATTTACCGGGTTGCACAGGCCAATGCAAGGCAGACGCTGATGTTATGGCGTATGCTCAAGAAACATTAGTTTTCCATTTATCGGGTATGATTGACGATAATGAAGAAATCCCCGAACCTTCTTTAGTTAGTAATATTCACGCGAAAAAAGACGAAGCTGTAATGCCCGTGCGCATTTATATGCCGCAATTTCTTGAAAATCTTTACAACAAAGCAGAAAACCGTACCGTAACGCTTCCGTATTGGCTTAACAAAGCCGCAAAAGAAGCACAAATAAATTTCTCTCAGACTTTGCAAGATGCACTAATGGAGAAATTAGGCATTAAGCGTGAAATCAAACGCCGCCGTTACAAGAAAAACGCGCAAAATAGCTAGTTGTTATTATCTTTTTTTTCTAACTCCTCTAATTCTTTGCGTGTATCATCACATAAATAAAACATGAATATCAAAGAAATTAAGTTCACTGCAGCGATTACAGGCGACTGAAAATACAAAAATATTTGCGTTCCGATAAAAATTAAACTAATTGCACAAAATAAATAAATCATAAAAATTCACTCCTGAAACTAATTCAAATCTATTCTCGAAGCAGTTATTTTTATGTTTTTAGCTGCGTGAATTTCGATATTGCCGTCTTTCATTAAAATATAACTGCCGTTTTTATCACGGATTTCTATAAATTCTTCGCCGGACTTATCGCAAAATAGTAAATAATGTCCGCTTTTTGTCTTAAATTCTTTGTAATTTACAGCGTCCTCAATCTCGCTCGGCGTCTCATTTTGAGCTTGCCATACTCCGAGCCATACAGGAAAAGTTGTATCAGGCTGACCGTCTTTAGTTTGAAACATTATCCAAACGCCTGCGCCTATCTCAGGAACGGCAAAACTGCTCATTTCACTCATTCCGCCGTAAGCAAAACAAGGCCATGCCCACGGCAAATTTTCAACAGATTGCGCACCGTAAGCAGCTTCAACACGCACTTTTAAGCGTCCTAGTTTAAGAGGGTCGTTGTTATCCGCAACAAAGCCGCGAATTAAACCGCCAAACTCGTTATTATTAGCCATTTTTTAATTTATAACCTTTCCTGTTTTTAAGTCAATTTTTACCATTTTAGGTTTATTTGTGGTTGAACTTTTTACTTCGTTTACAGGCTTTGCATTATTATTTTTTGTATTTGCTCCGGCTTTTGGTGCTGAATTAGCTTTTTGACTGCTTCCGCCTGCGAAATTATTTTTAGCAAGGCTTAACGAACATGTATAGCCTGACTTCGAGATTTTGTGCAAGACTTTAGTAATTCTCCAATCTCCCGAAAATTTTTCGCCTATATTTTCAATCGTAACAGTATCACGCGCTCTTAGATAAGGAAGGCCGATTGTCTCAGCTTCTGCTTCTATGGCTCGCATGGCGGAAGATTGGACTTTGCCTTTTGCTAAATGCCCTGCATGTTTTGCATTTTGCGCCGGAGTTGAAATTACGTTGCCTGTTTCGTCGGCACGGTCTGTCAATTCTGTTTCGTTGCCTTTAGTCTGCTTAATAATTTGTCTGTCTTTCAAACTTACTAACGCCATTTTTTACTAATCTCCTTGCGTAACTTCTTCAATAATAGGCTTTTTAGTTAAGGGATTAACGCCTGCAGCAGTGGTCTTTCTCCGCCGTCCTTTTTTGCGTTCGGTCTTGCTTGAAATCCTGAAATAACGCAAATATCCGTCTCTGTCTTCGCGGTATCTGAATTTATAAACAGGCTCGCCGACTTTATTCGGCTTAAAATAAAGTTCGTCGTTTACTACCCAAAAACTGCAGCCCGAGTCTTGAGCTAGTTCTTTTAGAAAGGTAAAATCATTCTTAGCCCCCTGACTTAAAAATTCGTAAGTCATGTCATCATCAAGTTCGATAACGGCTTTGAAATTATGTTTTTTTGCAATATCCTGAATAATTTCAGAGATTTTTTTATCTTTCCAGCATTGACGCGGAGCGCGGCCTGTTAATTTGTGTCTTTTATCATAGGCTGAAATTTCCATTTTTACAGTGCCGTCTTCGCTGAATGAATAGTTTATAGCTTTTATCGTGCATGTTCTTAAGTCTGAAAGATTACCCAAATAACCCCATCGGACGCGGATTTCCTGTCCTTCTTGAAGCATGGAATTATCGATAAATGCTAAATCGCCTTTAGTTATTGTGAGTTTTAGCTCGTCCATTTCTTTCTCGTTTTCTTCGTATGAAAAACTCTCGATATGGCTTGAGATATTTTCAGGAAGTTCGACGCCGCCTATTTCGACTATAAACTGCGGGGCAAAAGTATTTATCATGATAACACCTTCATCTGTATTCTTGAATAACTTGGTATTCTTAACGTAGTCCCTGCAGGTATTTCAAGCGGATTGCTTATGTGATTAAATTCAGCAATTACCCACCATAAATTCACGTCCTTGTAATATTTCCATGCAATTAAATCAATTCTTTTGCAGTCAGCGTCTGAGACAACGTGAAATAAATCGCTTGAATCCTCACGCAAATTAAGGGGCTGCCTCGTTCCGTAAAAATCGCCGTTCTTAGCGTCAAGATACAATGCTGACCAGTTGTAACGGCTTGAATTTGCTAAATCACTCATCGAAATAACCTACCCCGTAATAGCCTTCGTCAAAGTCCGACGAATTACTAATTGCTCTAAGTTCTTCTGCGCTCCGGCTTTTGTCGATATATTCAACAAGTTCTATATCAGCTTCAGCAAGGATGCACTCTAAATTTTTGTTAAAGCGTTTACGTGTTATATTACATGAACGCAGTACCCACAACTCGTCCGGCCATGTATCTCCGAAAACCAGCAATAATTTACTCGGAGCTTGTATAAGCCTCTCGCCGTCATATTCGGGATAAAGCCATGACTGCAAAGTTTTTATAGTATTTGCGACGTTGTCTGTTGCGCCGTAATGCAAGTAAATTGTAAATGATAAAGTCCTTGCGCCGCCGCTTGTGAACTGCAGTCTTGAATGGCTCATGCCTGGAATACTAATCTCTGCAAAATCTGTGCTTTTGTTATCTTCGATAGTATCGGGATTAAAGTCAAACATAACGCGCACGCCTGTTTCTGCGTCAATAAGGCCGCCTTGCTGTTCGGTCCGATCGCTCCTCATTACATATCACCGCCGCCCTGTCTTATTGAATGTGTTTCCTGAAGGCTTAAAACTTGCTGCAAAATAGGCTCGCCGTCAAGGTTTATAGTGAAAGGAACACCCGAAACTTCAACTTGCATTTTGTTATCAACTTTGAACATTTTTAACGCTTCCGGCCATGTTGAATTAACGGCTTCAGAGTTCATGTCCGCTTGGTTTTCATGATGTTGAATAATATACGGTGCGCCTTGATTTTGCTGTTTTAGAAAGTCGTATTTACCCTGAGGCATTAAATTTTGTATTTTCTGCTGCTGATTCAGCTGATTTTCTAAATCTGTAACTTTCAGTGCCTGCCTTAATTGAGCCTCCATATCTTCAATATAAGGCTGCTGCTCCGCAGGTGTTGAAGCGTACATTAGTATATCTTTAGGCAAACGCTGAACTTTTCCGTTGTCATCAATTACCCAGCCTCTGTCTTCGGCGCGTTTTTTCAGTGTTTCATAATTTTGTGTTCCAGCCTGTTGTACGGGGTTAAGGCTTTTAGGCGCGTTATCAAAGAAACCCCAGAAACTTTCTACCATAGCCTGCCATTTATCCCAATATGCAACTAAGGCCGTAACTAATACTAAAATTGTTCCGAGCGGGTTTGTTAAAGCACCGAGCAGACTTGACGCAAGAGAAATACCCTTTATAGCTACGATAATTGCAAATAAACCCGTTGCAATTTCGCCGATAATCTTTCCCCATTCTTCCCAGCTGTCAACTGAACTTTCCGGTGTAATTTCCTTCAATAAATCATTAAAAAATGTACCCTCGCCGAAAATACCGCCGAATGTATCGGATATAAAGCCGCCGATTTTTGCAAAGGCGTTTTTAATTCTGTCGATTCCTGCAACAACGCCGTCCGCAAAGCCTTCAAAGAATTTTCTAAACCTAAAAAATACTGCCCCCATATTAAGTGAACTTTCCCATAAACCTGCATCTTGTAAACGTTTTAGTGTTTCGTCTTCTATCTCGATAATGCCGTTTTTATCAGCATTCATAGCCATATTAAAGCCTGTGCCGATTGCTTCAAACATGTCGCGGATACCAAAAAGATTATTTTCATATGCAAGATACAAAGCACCGGCAAGTGCTATTAAAGCTAAAATAGGCGTTGACATGCCCGCGAATGCTGCTTTTACAGAACCTGACTTTGTTATCATTGAGGTAAAAACTTCAGATATAACAGGCTTAACATTGCGCCAAAGTTTTATTGCACCGCCTATTGTCATTAGAGTTCCGATTGCGATTAACGCTGTACTTGCAAGTGAAATTAACACCGTAACCGTACCAATTATAGCTTTAGAAAGTACAGGATGGTCTTTTATAAATTCAGCTAAACGAGCCTTAAACCTTGCTGCTGTCTCGAACACGCTTCTGAATGCTTCTTTGAGGTTATCGCCGATAGCTTTATTCAAGGCTTCTGTTGCGCTTTCAAGTCTTTTCACAGCTCCTTCCGCCGTATCATCCATAATTGCGGACATTTCTTTAAGCGCATTAGTATCTTTTAGTTTTGTGAATAAATTACTAAAACTGCCTTCAACACCGTCCAGCATTGCAGCTGCGCCCTTAAAACCTATTTTCCCGAAGATATTAAATAACGCTGTAGTTTTTGAGCTTGCGTCCAGTCCTGACAAAGCCTCGCTAATACGCTTCATAACGTCTTCATGTGAAACGGCATCTTCCATTTCGATACCCATACTAGAAGCTAAATTTTTTGCAGTTTTAGGGTCAAGCAAGCGTGTCAAACTTGCATTTAAGCCAGTTCCTCCGATTGATCCTCTAAGTCCTGCATTGCTCAAAGTGCCCAGCCATGCCACCGTTTCTTCAAGCGACATGTTTAAGTTCTTTGCAGTCGGTGCAACATATCGTAACGCTTCAAATAAAGTCCGTGAACTTAACGAACTTGACCGCGAAGCCTCCGCAAAAACATTACCAATCCGTTCTGCATCTTCGGCAGCTAATCCAAACTGCGACATTGTAGTTGCAATCATGTCGCCTGCTTCTGGAAGCTCTAAACCTTCGGCCAATGCTAAATTCAAAGCGTGAGGGACTGCGGCTTGTGTTTTTTCTATATTAAGTCCGGCGCGTATTAAATTCTCTTGAGCATTGAAAACATCTGAAATTGTAAATCTTGTATCGCGCCCTAACTTTTCGGCTTGTGCTTCGAGTGCTTTTAATTCTTCTTTAGTCGCGTTGGAGACTGCTTTCACACGTGCAAAAGCCGCTTCAATACCCATAGAAACATTCACGGATGGTGCAAACATGCTTTCAAGCAAATTAAAACCCTTGAAGCCTGCCGTTATTGAAGTAAGTCCGCCGAGTATCTTAGCCGTTGCTTCATCAAAATTCTTTACCATTTCGTTCGTAATTTTTCCGAAACCTACCATTTTTTGACGTAAAGAATTAAGTCCTGACGAAACTCTATCTTTTAATGTCAATACAATTCCGAGTCCGAGCATGTTCATACCGTTCATTTAGAAAAAAACTCACCGTCCCTTCGTTTTAGCGTTTTTTATTCTTTTATTTTCTTCTTCAATTTGTGTTTTTAATCTTTGTACATACCAGCGCAATTTAGTAACAGGCATAGCTAAAAGTTCGTTGTAGCCCCAGTGCAGCTCATGAGCTAAGAAAAAAATTTGCTCATCTACAGGCCAATATTGTCCAAAGTCGTCAAAGGCGTAAAAAAATCCGGCACTTGTTGCAGCATGATTTTATAAGAATTGTCGCATTCATAACAATTAAGCTCAATCTGCGGGTCTAAACCGCCTTTTAACTGCGAGTATGCCATTCTGATTTTTGATATATCGCGGGTTTTTAATTTGCAAAAATCCTTATATTCAGGGGCTTTCCCGTTGAAAGATTTGCACGCGGCAATAGCTAAATGAATTGTATCAATTTCTTTCAAAGAAGCCAGCCATTGTTCGCTCCGGCCTGTTGTGTAGTCTATTTCTGCGATGCCGTCCCGAGTTTCAATTACAATCGGAACATCTTCGCGGTACGGGTAAATTTTTAGCTCCCCGTTATCAAGCATTTCGCGGAGATTTAGCTTATAGCCTGAAGTTTTGTGGCATTTAGGACACTCATAATTAAAAATCATTTCGTCGCCGTAAGACTGCATTCTTATCCGCAATAGTAAATAATTTCTGTCGCCTGTTTTCATGTCAAGCAGCATATTAACTAATTCGCCTTGATTTTGCGGTGCTGCCTTACCGTTAATTTTTACTAATGCTTTTGCAATAAATTTATTTATCCATTGACCGCTTTTAACGTCAGCTTTATTAGTCAAAACCCGCTCAGCTTCTGCAGTAAGCTCTTGAATTTCGCACTCAATTCCCGAAGGCAATACTATTTTCTCTGTTTCAAGCATAAATTATTGCACCACGCAATCTCCAACGGTTAAAGTTAAAGTTTCAATCATGTGTTCAGAACTTTCGCCCTCGCCGTCGCTCCATGAAATTTGCGATACAAATGCTTCTGTCATGTGCCAAGTTTGGATAACCTGCCCGACTCTGTTTACGTGGCATAAATCCACATCGCGCCAATATTCAGACGGCGCACCTTGATCGCCTGTTGTACTATTTACGGCCTGAGTTAGCCAGTTCCAAGCGTCTAAGTCGCCTTTATCTGCAAACATACCCTTTTCAAGAGTGCATTCGCCGATTGTTTTGCGTCCTGCGTATTTGTGATTCCGTATACTGCCGCCGGAAGCGAATTCATCAACTTCTACGCTAATTTCAGGCGGAGTCGCCTTTTGAAAAACTGCAGCGTCAAAGCCGTTTATCCTAACGGTAAATTGCCAGCCCTGACGCGGGTTACCTGGAAAAACAGGATTTAATCCCATGCTAAAATGCTCCTTTCTTGTATTTATTATGCGCCTAAAATATCCGTGAGACTTTCGGCAAAATCAGCATCAAGTCTCGTAATAGCCGCGTCTATCATAATCCATTTAATACCCACGACGGGCTTAATGAAAATTTGGCACTTAAATTCGCCTCTTTGTATGCTTTCAGGCGTATTTAATTTAGCGTCATCAATAGTTTCTGCGCTTTGATCACAGAAAATTCTATAATCATAAAACCATCGCGAGGCTTTCCATTCTCTGAATTTAGGTTCGAGACCGCGATAAAATTCGCGCCATGTTCTTGGATCATTAGGCTGGTGAATATAAGCACGGGCATATGCTGCGACTGTTTTCTTGATGATTATCAACATTCGCCGGACGTTGACTTCTCTTAATAAACTTGCTTGTCTTTGCAAGGTTTGAGCGCCCCATACTACCGAGCCGGAGTCTTCAAAAACACAAACGGGGTTAATTTGATTTTCGCTCAAATAATTGCCGTCGCCTAATCTTCCCCTCGCTCCTACGTTCACGTCAACGCCGAGAGCATTTAATATTCTTCCGCGTCTAGTACCGGCAGGGACGTAACTTTCATTAGCTGAATAGTCATTAACAGCCATAACTCCTAAAACATCTCCGACGGGCGAAACATACCTCTCTTTTTGCCGCGAAACATCATAAATTTTTATTTTTGGATAGTACATTGCTCCGTAATTGCTTACGAAAGGCGAATGGTTATAAACACCAGTTCCGAGCCTGAAATCTACGGCCTCTTGAGGTGTTAAATCAAACGGAGTTTCAGTAACAAATAACAAATCGCCTCTATTTTCGCAATACGCAAGGCCAGCCGTGATCACTGCAGGACTTGAAACACCTGGAGCAGCAAGTTGTACAGCGTCGTTAATATCATCGAAAGAATAAAAGCCTGTGCTGTTTGTTGCAGAGCCTATAAAATCAGCGTCCGTGATATTTCCGCCGTCATTGCCGCCTGTTAATGAGTATGTCCCTAGCGCGGGACGGGCTAAATTTTTATCCGTTAGCAAGCTGACCGACTGAATTTCTATGTAAGAGCTTTTAATTTTTTCGACGTAATCTTCGCTCTCGCTATCCATTGTTAAATCTTCAAAACGTTCAACTTCTTCGCCGTTATCGTAAATTTTTAAGTTGAAAAGGCTTGCAGGGTCTATAGCATTTACTAAAATCTCAACGGATAATTTATTACCCCAAACGCCTTCAGATAAGGCTTTAATTTTTAGTGTATCTGCAGGAGTTTCTCTCCTGTCTTTTAAGTTCACAGCTGCTTTTACGGCCGTCAAAGTTGTTTTATCTGTAACATCTGCATAATGTGCCGTCCTTGATACCCATAAAACAGCACCGTAACTCAATGCACGCTTAGCTAATAAAGGAAAATCCGAAGTCTTTAACTCGCCCCCGAAAATTCTTTCAAATTGCATTTCAGAACTTATTAATTGAGGCTTCCCTATCGGACCTTTTTCAGTGATACCAATGGCGCAGGATATTCCTTTGAGCATTGTATCTACATAATGGCTTAAATCCGTTTCAGTAACAATTACGCGGGGCAGTCCGCTTCCCATTCTATTCAGCCTCCGTTCTGATTTCGTCTATGCTTATAAGCCCTTTATGCTCGGCAAGCCGCAGGGCTTTACTAATTAAATCTTCGCTGATTTCTATAACTCCCCTGCAGCCTAAAAATAAGCTCTCACCGTTATTTAACGGATAATCGCGAGGGTTATCAGTGAGATTTTTAATAACAAAATTTTTCATTTTTATACCTCTATTGTATCTTGATTATTAAATTCGACATTAATTTTCTTGATAAGCGGCCATGTTTCCTGAATACCGCTGTAAATCTCAACGTCATAAATTACAATTTCGCCCCGTCCC
>ERZ842401.3501-NODE-3501-length-19442-cov-18.350389_pt1 | contig 19442 bp, 8 predicted proteins | sample MGYA00521270_ERZ842401 | MGnify/ENA primary metagenome ERZ842401 (study PRJEB31892, sample SAMEA3878208) | bioreactor metagenome | biome: Moose rumen | place: Sweden | collected 2011-10 | study: EMG produced TPA metagenomics assembly of the PRJEB12797 data set... | reverse complement strand
CATTCCTCGGTGGTGACATCAGGAATGCCTACGTGATGACACCGACCATGAACGCCATCTTCCTGATGCGCCATACGTCGGCGCACTTCGTCTCTGAGACGATACCGTTGAGGATGCTGTATGACTGGGCATTGTTCCTGAATAAGTATGCAGGAGAGGTGGACTGGGGGTATGTGATGCCACTGTATGAGCAGTCTGGGATGATGAGGTTTGCAGGGATTATTATGGCGATACTGAAGGCTCACCTAGAGTTTGAATGCAAGGCGTGTCCTGTTAAATTGGGTGAGCAGCCGGATTCTGAACGGGTTTGGGAGAGTATTGTTAACCCTCCAGAGCCAGACCCTCATAATAAATTTACCCTGCGGTATTATCTCTTTGAGACCAAAACATTCTTTGCTAACAGGTGGAAGCATGAGATAGTATATTCCGGAGAGTCTTTCGTGGGTTTGTTCTTCAAGTATGCCTGGTTAGGGGTGAAGAAACTGACAGGGATGTTGAAGTAGTATGTTGCAGGTATCTACGTAACCTGCTGAAAATCAGGTTTACGTCAAAATAATGGTTTACAAAGCAATTTGGCAATTCTGTAGTTATCTGTTTGTTCCTCAGTGGGGAGGAGGTGGAACTGCCTGACCACTTAATAGAGCAGACCGAACATCCAAAGCGGAACGCGATGGGATGTGCCAATTTCAATATCATCAACAGCCAGATAACTATCTGGTATGTCCTTTATCTGCTCGAAGGTCTTGCTGCGGCCTCCAACCTCAAAGGTGATGGACTCATCGGCAATGAAATCGCCTGTGCCAGAAAAGGACAGGGAATGGGCTGCCTTCAACTGATTGACAAAGAACGTTTCCCGCACAGTGCCTATCTCAGCATTGGCAGACATGGCATAGAGCAAGTTGGGATTCTCCATATAGAGTTTCTCCGGCTTTCCAAGTTGGCTGAGACTGTTTTTCTTGTTATAGAGCAAATTGAGGAGTCCTGCTTGCTGCAGAAGATGGCACATGCGGAGTACTGCCTGACGGGGGGCTTCTATCTGCTGCCCGAGACTGGTGAGGTTGAGCGTGAAAGGAACCATCTGGGAAAGGAGAACAAAGAGCCGCTTCAGTTTTGTTGCAGTGATATACTCTATCTTTTCAACAGCCGGAAGATCGGTGTCTATAATGTTGCTAACGACCTGCTGAATGGCTTTGTCGTAACTAAGACGCGACTCACGATAGAAAGGATAGTAGCCGTGACGCAGATAATCAGTGAACAATGGCAACATCTTAGTTTCCGACGAGAGGTCTACGGACAGTTGCTCGTGAGAGCCAAGAAGTTGATTCAATGTAAGTGAGAGAATGGTAAGATGTCCTTCCAGTATGAGATATTCACGAAATGAGAGTCCTTGCATATCGTAGAAAATGCAACGGCGTGAAAGGTCTGCCGATGACTGGTCGAGTTGAAGCATAGACGACCCGCTGAATACGACATGAAAACTAGGATAGCGATCATAGATGTTCTTAAGTTCCTGAGACCAAGTACGGAAAGGATTTTACTAAGCGTGCTGAGTTGGCGTATAAATCCTGTATTTCCATAATGAACTGTTATTTTGGGGCAAAGTTACGAACAATAATTGGATTTAGCAAATGGATACAAACATTTTCTTTATAAGGAAAGAAAAGTGACCAAAAAGTTTCTTTGAAAAGAAAGAATTGTGCTTAAAATGTTTCTTTGCAAAGTAATTAGTATAATAAAATTGTAACAACATGGATACACTAAGGGACTATCAGATAGAGATGCTTGGCAGGCTCAATATGGCCTGGGAACGGGTGCGGAGCGTGATGGTACAGATGCCGACAGGGACGGGGAAGACGCACCTGATGGCGGAAACCATCAAACAATGCATAATGCAGAATGCAGAATGCACAATTGAAAAACGAGGCGTGCTGGTGGTGGCGCACCGACGGGAACTAATAGAGCAGATCAATCGGACGGTTGACAGGTTCTTGGCTGATACTTCAAAGTTCGTAGTCGTGGAGAGCATTCAGAAACTATCACGAAGATTGAGCCCTAACACGCCTGATTCTTCTCCTGAAATGGGAGGGGCGTTCCTGGCTGATTTTGAACCAAGCCTGATAATCATCGACGAAGCGCACCATGCTTTAGCCAAAACCTACAGGATGCTTTGGGACAGGTGGCCGAAAGCAAAGTTCTTAGGACTGACGGCTACACCGTGCAGGATGAACAACACGGGATTCCTTGATCTGTTCCAGACGCTGATACAATCGCATACTATACAGGAATTTATCAAGATGGGATGGCTCAGTGACTTCGACTACGTGACAGCCGAGCCGGACAATCCCATTCTGAAGCAAGTGGCAGGACTGGCAAAACGCGGACTAGACGGGGACTACCAGACGAAGGAGATGGCACTGGTAATGGACTGCGAGGAGTCGATTGAGAATCTGTATCAGGCCTACAAGAAGTTCGTGTATGGGAAGAAAGGCATCGTGTATGCCATCGACCGCGAGCATGCGCGGCATATCACGGAGTACTATCAGAAACAGAAGGTGAACTGCTGCTGGATAGAGGCAAAGACGCCTACGGCAGAGCGTGACAGGCTGGTGCAGGACTACCGGGACGGAAGGATTGACGTAGTGGTCAATGTGGACATCCTCGGTGAGGGGGTGGACTTCCCTGAGGTGGAGTTTATTCAGTTGGCACGCCCTACCCTGTCGCTGAGCAAGTATCTACAGCAGGTGGGCAGAGGGATGCGCATCGCACAGGGGAAGGACAAGGTGGTCATTCTCGACCACGTGGGGATGTATCAGGCCTTCGGACTACCTACAGAGGACTGGAACTGGCAACTGATGTTCACAGGAAAAATGGCTGGAAAGGCAGGAATTGGGCACCAGAGTCTGCTCTACGTAATGGGCGATGGCCAGGAAAAGGAACTGGCAAACGTGAAGATGGTGCAAATCAAGCGGAAAAATGAGGAGCACCGCGGACTTGAGATCTTTATGCGTGACGGACTCTATGGCATTGCCAAGGATGGAAGGATCATCCATCAGCCCCTGTTCGAGCATGTCAGTAGGGCAGACAACGGTTATTTCGCCTATTGCACCTATCCATATCTGGTATATAAGAGCCGAATAACCATTATAGACAAAAACGGGCGTGATTTGGGGCTGAAAATGTACGGCAGTCTGGAATGGGAGGGAAATGCGATATTGAAAGGGTTTGACATCAACGGTAAAATTCTCTATTGGGACAAAAGGTATAACACCTATTATTATGAAAAACCAGAATTCGTAAGTCTTGGCGGTATAGAAATGACAAGGCTGAAGGCGGGCTATGTGCTACGAAAATATCCTGGATTGATTAAGCCGACAAAAAAGCAGGACATATATTACAATCAAAGAGTCATCTGGATGAACGACTATCTGATATCCAAATACAGTGCTTTGCCCGATGCCGACTATAGTCCCCGCAAAATTTTATCGTATGGATATAATAATTTCTACGTAAGGTCAGAAACAAGAGACTTGCCAAGTGTGACGATCTTTGATATGTCCGGGTATTTTGTTGGCCATCGCTGGGCAGTGCCGAATGATGATTATCACAAAACTCCTATTTGGCAACATACACCTCTGATAAATGCCTATACGGGAAAGATGGGCTTTCCAGACAGTCGATGACTGAGGGAAGATAGGTGGAGAAAACAGCAGGAACGGCTCCTTTTGTGCTATCGGTGGCACAAAAGGAGCCGTTCCTGCTTTGTGAGCCTCAATTACTTGAAAGGCAAATACCAGTTCTTCTCGTCTAAGAGCGAGACGACGGGGTGCTTGTAGGCCAACTTCTGAGCCAGCCACTGACTGCCGAAGTTGGGGCCGTAGAGGCCGGAGGCATTCTTGTGGCGGGCGATGCGGGTGAGGTCGCCGAAACGACTGCCCTCGTAGGCCAACTCCAGTGCCATCTCGTCGCAGATGATGTCCTCCATCGCATTGATGGTGTCGGCCTTCGTATATGAAGAATTGAGCATGGAGAATTGAGCATTCAACTCTTCCAGTTTACGACCGACAATGGTGTGGAACTGATAGGGCGAGAAGGTGCCCTGGGTGTAGTAGGTACCACGACTATGGATGCCCCAGTTGTCCTCGAAGACCTGCATATTGGCGGGGCTGAGGAAGGGAATCTCGTTAGTCAGCAGATCGATGGTCTCGGGCGTGATGTAGCGGCCAGATTCAATATCGGTACTGTCACCCCAGACTTCATAAGTGCGCAGTTCCTCATTGATACCGTCCTTGAGGATGGCAAAGGCGGCATCGGGATATCCCATACGGTTGAGGGCCTCAGCCAGACGGAGGTAGATGGTAGCCGTACGGTAGATGGGGATATTGGCACTCGTGAACTTGGTCATCACGGCAAACGACGAGTCGTTCTTGCTGACGGGATACATCGTGTAGAAGCGGCGCAGGTCGCCCAGTTGAGCCGTGCGCACCACGGTAGCACCGCCCGTAGAGCCAGAGGGCGTATAGTAGTAATCCTGCGCATTGCAGAGGTTAGTGTAGGCCGCGGAGGCATCGATCTGCCGCTCCAGCAGATAACGGGCGGAAGAGGTCGACGAGCCATTGGTGGTGCTATAGAAGTCGTAGCCGAAATAGCGGGGCAGTTCAGTAACTTCGCCACGGAGCGTGTTGGCAGCCAACGGGATGTAGGTCACGATGTCGTTGGTATAGCCAATCTCGAAGATGCTGCTCCAACGGAAGCCGCTAACCATCATCGAGTAGGAGGAGGGGATCCTGTCCTCCAACTGCCGCATAATGAAGTTGTCGGTGGGATCGGTGTAGGCCTGCTCGAGAACCTCTTTATTCGTCTCAAGGAACTTGAAGTAATAGCGGGCTGCCTGCTCGTACTGATGGGTCTCGAGGAAGAGGTCGCCGAGAATGACATCGACGGGTATCATGGCACGGCTCGACTCGATCATCTTCTCCTCGGGGTTCTCCGAACTACTGCTGTTGAGCACACCGGCAGAGACGGAGCCATAGTCGGGCACAGGCGTGCCACTGAATTTAATCAGTTCAGGTGCCAGTGCGTCGCAGATGCCCTGCAAGTCCTTCGTCGGAATATTGCCGTTGGCATCGCCGATGCTGACGAGGGGATCGGTATAGAAGGGTACCTCGCCGTAGTTCTTCGCCAACTGCAGATAGGCCCATGCCCTGACGGCCTGTGCCTCCACGTACTCGGGGATGGCCACCTGACGGCTTCCCGTACGCAGACTGGTATCGCGGTGGGCGATATAGTAGTTGCAGTTGTTGATGATACGGTAGTAGACGTAGGCGGAGTCGAACTTGTTGGAGGCATCAGCCGAGAAGTTGGCCAGCGTCCGCAGGTCAGTCTCCGTATACTGGTTCGTCGCCACGAGGTCGCCGCGCATCTCGCCCGTCATCACATACTGGTCTGCCACCTGCTGCAAGCCCTTGAGGATGCCGAGGGTGTAGAACATAGAGTCGGTCTTCTGGTCGAGTGCCGGGTCAAAGATCTGACGGTTACTGTCGGTCTCCAGAATATCGCTACAGGAAGTGAACATGAAGGAAGACGAGAAGACGAGCATACAGGAATACAGGACAATTGCCCTTGCACTCCAGTAATGTCTTGTCTTCTTGACTTCCTGTCTTCTTGTCTTCATTGCTATAGTAATCATAATTCTCAATTTTCAATTCTCAATTATTATAAGTTGATTCTCAGTCCGAGCGTGAAGGTGCGTCCCAGTGCGACGTTACCCGTATCGATGCCCTGATAGAGCACGGCATTGGCCACGCTGCTCTCGGGATCATTGCCCAGGTAGTGGGTCAGGGTGAGCAGGTTGTTGGCCTCAGCCCAGATGCTCAGCCCCTGGAGCCACGAGAGGTTGACGGGCACCTTGTAGGTCAGATTGACGGTCTTCAGGCGGAGATAACTGCCATCCTCGATCCAGCGGTCGCTGAAACGGGCGTTGCCCATCGGATCGCCGAAGGAGGCGCGTGGCAGATCGGCCTGCTGCCCCTCACTGCGCCAGCGGTTGGTCATAGCCGTGGTCTGGTTATAGAAATTGAAGCCACCCTCGAGGATGCTGCGCTGGTAGTTAAACACATCGTTGCCCAGCGAGTAGTTGAGTCCCACGTGCAGGGTCAGGTTCTTCCAGTTGAGCGTGGCGAAGATGTTGCCGTAGAAGTCGGGATTGGGATCGCCGATGATGGTCTTGTCGGCAACACTGATCTCACCGTCGCCGTTGAGGTCGACAAAGTGCATATCACCTGCACGGAAGTCCTGATGGGCACCCGTGGCATCAGTCAGATAGAGATAGGAGCCCTTGCCCGCCGCCGCGGCCTCGCCGTCGGTGGCGAAGACACCACTGGTCTTGTAGCCGTAGAAGAGTCCCGCTGGCTGCCCCACGATCGTAGCGATATTATCCGTCCCGTAGATCGACGAGGTGAAGCCCTGTGCTGAAGGCTGACCGTCGATGTAAATGCGGCTGTCGTTGGGCAGCGACTTCACCTTATTCTTATAGTGGCCCACGCTGGCACCTACCTCAAGACCGAGTTGATGGGCCACGATGGGCTTGGCGGTCAGCGTCAGTTCGAAGCCTGAGTTGTCGAGCGAGCCGCCGTTACTCCAGTAGTTGTTGATACCGGCCACGGGGTTGTCGAAACTCTTCAGGGTGAGCAGGTTCTTGGTGCGGTTCATATAGAAGTCGAGGTCTACACCCAGTCGGTTGTTCAGCATATAGGCCTTCAGGCCGATATTGGCCTTGGCGGTCTGCTCCCAACTGATGCTCTCGTTACCGATATTGTCGAGTACGGCTGCCGTGGAACGGTAGAGGTACTTGGTGACACCGAAGGAGGTGCGGGCCGCATAGTTGCTGATGTCGTCGTTTCCGCTGATGTCATAGCCGGCCTTCAGCAGCAGGTAGTTGAACACGCTGCTCTTCGGGAACCAGGCCTCGTTGCTCAGTGCCCATCCCAACTGCAGGCTCGGGAACAGGCCCCAGCGCACGCCGCCCAACTTGACACCGTCGGACTCCTTACCGAAGCGGCTGCTGCTCTCGAAGGCAAACGACAGTTGGGCGAAGTAACGGTTACGGTAGTTGTAGTCGACATTGGCATACCACGTCAGACTGCGCCAGGCATCGTCGGCTCCCGTTGCATCGACGAAGTCCATGTTCGTCGAGATGTTGGGGGTCTTGTCATTACCTGCCGACGCATACTGTCCCTGCGGCTCGTTGTCATCGAAGGCGAAGGAGGTAAAGCGCAGACCGCCATAGACATCGACGAAGTGCTCACGCAGTTGCTTTGTCCACTGCAGACGGGTATCGCTCACGGCACTGGTCTCCTTGGAGAACATCGACATCGCCATGTTCTGCACACGACCGATGCCTTCGATCAGGAAGGTGGGCACGCCGCCCATCGGACGGTAGTAGCGCTGTGACACGCGGTCGAGGGTGTAACTGAACGTCTCCGTCAGCGTCAGCGAACGGCTGAACTCCAGGCGGGGGGCGATCACGGCATTGAAGTGGGTTGTCTCCACACGGTTCTTGTTGATGGCGCTACCGTTGGCCAGCAGAGCCGTGGGGTTACCCAGTGTCAGGTCCTGATCCAGCACCGTCAGATAGTCGTCGGCATCAGCCAGTGTGGAGGAGAGTTGATGTGTCACATTATTATAGGTGTAGGGATTGAGGAACGGCGACTTGATGAGTGCCAGGAAGGTGGGTGAAGAAACGGTTCCCGTCGTCAGACTCTCAGGTGCACCATTGTCGAACACGTCGCGGTTGAGTTTGGTGTACGACATATCGAAGCGTGTGGTCAGGCGCTTGATGACGCTGATGTCGGTATTGAAGCGCACGTTCAGACGGTTGAAGCCATTGTCGCGGGCCGTGCTCTTACCGTCGGTGTAGCCCAGTGAGAGGTTGTACATACCCACATCGTCACCACCCTGCACATTGATGTTGTAGTTCTGGTTCAGGGCGGTATGATAGACCTCGTTCTTCCAGTCGGTGTCGTTGTGATATTTGCTATAGTAGTACTTCGAGGGGTCATCGATCAGGAACTTGAAGGTCTGGGGATCGGTGAATTCCGAGATCTTCGGATAGGTACCGAGCATCTCCGAGGCGTAGAGCCTGTACTGGGCGGCATTCATCACGTCGGGCGTACGGGGCACCAGCGTGACTCCCACGCCGATGTTGGCATCGATGCGGGTAGCCATTGAGTGGCCGCGCTTGGTCTCGATGAGCACCACGCCGTTGCCTCCCTTGGCACCATAGAGGGCCGTAGCATTCTTGAGCACGGTGACCTTCTCGATGTCCTCGGGATTGATGTTGAGCAACAGGTTGGTGTAATCGCCATAGTGGAGGGCGGTACGCGTCTGCTGCAGATCCTGCACCACACCGTCGATCACGATGAGGGGCTGCGCATTGGCCGTCAGCGAGTTGAGTCCTCTGACGAACATCGCAGCACCGTAGCCGGGGCCACCACTGCGCGTGATGCTACGCACATCGGCACTCAACTGGTTCTCGATGTCGGTCTCCACGGTCTGTGAGGTGGTGTTCCGCACCTGAGCCTCAGCCTGTGCACTGACGATTGTGCCCTTGCCGTACATAGGACGGAACTTGTCGCCCAGCATCTCCACATGGAGCGTCGTGCCCTGCGGCCCCAGTCCCACGTGCTGTGCCAGGAACTCCGGGCCGTGCACATAGAGGGCGGTGGCGAAGGTGGGCACCTTGATGGTGAACTCACCGTTCTCGTCGGTCATCGCCGTATAGTTGGCATCGCCTAATGCCTGTATCATCATACCTGCCAGCGGCTTCTTGGTGACGGCATCCACGCAGGAGCCCTTCACCTCCATCGTCGGGTAAGTCGGAGCCTTTACCACTTTTCGCGGTGCTGTGCTTGTCGGTTCTTCATCGGCTACCTCATCCTGGGCGAAAGCCTGTGGGGCAAACATAAAGGAATACGTGAAGACGAGAATACAGGAATACAGGACAATAGCCCTTTCACTCCAGTAATGTCTTGTCTTCTTGCCTTCTTGTCTCCTTGTCTTCATATCTTTAGTAATCATAATTCCTAATTTCTAATTCCTAATTTAATAAAGTCCCGTATCATACTTGTAGTCGGGATGCTCCTTCAGATAGGTGTCGAGTTCCTTCGGACGGAGAATGACACAGTCGATACGCAGACGGCGGTCGTACAGCAGACGCTCACGGCTGCTGACGGTACTGTTGATACGGATATAGGGATAGTAGGCACCCGTACCCGCGTAGGCCACCGGGAAGGTGAAGTCGCCCAGATAGACGGTGTCCACCCTCGAAGAGTCGGTCGTGAAGTTGCTCTCCACCAGCCACGAACGGTCGCGGTCCTCGTTCTTGCCCGAAGCCAGCGCATAGCCCATCGAGGCATTGAAGCGGTAGGGCTTCGTCTCGAAGTTGTCGCTCACGATATTGGCGGGCACCATCACCACATAGATGCTATAGGTTGTAGACCGCACGTTGGGCAGATAGAACACCACGCCGGGGTTGGAACTCAGGCTGACGGGCTGCACCTCAATGTAGTTGTTCTGCGACACATGGCCCTTCACGTTGGGGTTCTGCGTGCCGGGAACCACGTAGACGCGCTCTGGCATATCAGCCGTATTGACCGTGCTCGAGAGCAACAGGGAGTTCTCGGCCTCCACCACGATCTCCGGGTTCCACGAAGTCCAGGAGCGCATAGCCAGGCTGTCGGCCACCCAGAGAGCACCGTTACTGGCGTCCTGCCGACGGGCATTCTCAAACAGCCGACGGCTGTCCTCGGCGTAGATCTTCGTCCACATCGTGCCGTAGAGCGAGTCGGCCATCAGCGCCTGTCCCGTCTGGAGGGTCTTCAGTTTCTTGTTGTCGTAGAGGTTGTTGTTGTAGAAGAGATCCTGCAACAGCACTTGATGTACGATGGAATCCTTCAGATACTGTATGTCGTTGAGTTTCACCGTGGTCAGTTTCCTCTCAGAGGCATCCGTCGAAGTATTCTCCATAAACTCGAAGGAGGGCACGTAGTTGAAGTACTTGCCGATCTGCTCCTTAGCCTTCACCCAGGCCTCATTGGTGGGCACAATCATCGTGTAGTTGCTGTCCTCACGGTTGATGTAGGCGAAGTAGCGGGTGAAGAGGGCGTTGTGCTCGTCGAAGATGGAGTCGAGGTAGGTGATTTCTCCATTCACCGTCGGGCCCTTCACGCTCTTGTTCTCATTGAGTTTCTTCACATCGTAACTGTGGAAGAAGCGGGAGATGGAGTCCAGCGGCTCCTCAGTGGTCTCCAACGACTCATAGATATTGGCCATAAAGGGAATCTTGCCGTTCAGCACGTGGATCACGCCATTGCTGCTGGCGCGGTTCGGCTCGCTGACGCCGATGCCCTGGATATCGTACGACCCAGAACCCGAGAAAGTCATGCACTTCTCGTTCAGCGTATAGATGCGCTCCTGCACCAAACCCGATATCGGGTAGTTGTTGCGGGCGATGTGGTTCTCGATGAACTCCTTACGCAGCCGACTTTCGCTCAGGCTGTTGACGGCTTCATAGTCGAAGGTGCCATTGGCGGGTGCCCAAACCGTATAGATCTGTGTCGCGCCGAGCACCTCGTCATAGCCCGCCTTCTTCAGCAGCGTGGCAAACTGCGAGAGGTTCGCGTTACCGTCGATGTTCTCCCAGAGCGTGGCGTGCTGCGAGTCGAGCAAAGCCTTGTCGGCATCGTAGTGATCCGTCCAGTCGCTACAGGAAACGAAGAGGCAAGAGGTGAGAGGTAAGAGGTAAGAGATTACTTTCACACCAACCTTCCTTAACATATTTGAATATATCTTGGTAATCATAAAGTTCAATGTTAAATGTTCAATGTTCAATACATATCTTCTGCATAACGGTCATTGTTATAGACATTCTCCGGGCAGAACTCAATGTAGTCGAGGTGGAACTCTCCCTGCGGGTTTTCAATGACACTCTTGCAGCGGAGCCAGTAGTCACCCTGTTTGAATTCCTGCCGGGTGATGATTCGCCGCAGGTCTTGTGGGTGACTGCGAGCCGGGTTGCTCCTGAACGTGTAGAACAACGGGCCACGCATATAGCCCAAGTTACGCATATTGGCATCACTCTCCACGCCCTTGTCATCAAGGCGTGTCCAGTCGCACCAGCCCGTATAGATATCTGGTGTCAGATTGCTGTTGTTGACAGGGATGATTCGCATATCGACGGGGATGTCGATGGCCTTCATCGATGACAGTTCGGAACTGCTACCCAGATAGAACTGCAACATACCTCGCTGCACCTCCGTTGTGTATCCGATACGCAACTCGTATGTACCATCGGGCACTGGTGGCAGCCTGAAGGCAAAGTCGTAGTTGCCCATACAGTTGAACTCATCCCACTGGTAGTTGCTCCACCCATCATCGGTGTGTGCGAAATAGTAGAATCGGGTGTCGTCGCCATTGAAGATAGCCATATTCTTAAAGTAGCGTGGCGGTATGCGTATGTAGTCGCAGCCGGAGTGACGACCGTCGGAACCACTCTTTCCGCCGTTGAGGGCTTTCACCTGATCGGTCGTGATGCCTCTAAAAGAGTTAGACATCATTTCTCCGAAGAGGACTGTATCATCCATACGGATGCGTTCGTTAAGCACGCCTTGCGGAACGTCCTTATGATAGGTGAGCATGTCTTTCATCGGATGAATATATCCATTGATGGCTGCCACCTGTCCTTTGAAGCCCACCAGTTCAATACCTTCATCCTTGACGGTATGCATACCTGCCGAACCGAGTTCTGCCACCATATCAGTGAGAGTGCTGTTGGCTACCCAGCGATTGATCCTGAACTTGCTGCTATTACGCGTAATTTTCAGCAGGGTATAGGGTAGCATCGTCTCGTAGTACTCCACGGCAGTAACCTTGCTCACCTCATTGCACCTGCGTACCAGATCGTTGTACGCCACCCGATATTCAAGTATGTGGTAGCGCAAGAACATGCTCAGCGTGTTCCATGGGTTCTTATAGTCACTGCCAGTGCTGATAGTAATCTTGTTATTGCGTGCATAGTCATACCATCCCGTTCCGGGGGTAGCACAGTCGCCGTAGACCTTGTCGGCATAGGCCTTGAGATCGGCAACGCTTGTGATGCCGTGTTCTGCGAGCACGTCGTCAGTCTCGGCGAAGATGGTATAGCCCATTTCACATTTCTCCGGAACGTAGAAGCCCATCTTGTTGTCCACCCTGTCAAAGTCGGTGTGGCTGATGTTCGAGAGGGTGTCGGCCAGTCCCGTTATCTTCAATGCCTGTGTAAAGATGGTGTAGCCGGAAGGCTGGTTTTCCATCTCACCTGCTATGAGCATATTGGAGCGTGTTATCACATGGTCGATTTCGTGGAGGATACCATTCTCCAGTTCATTGTCCATACTGATAACTTTGGCATCACGACTCACGAGCAGAGCACCCGACACTGAGTCAATCGAGGTATTGATGTCTCGTCCCAAGATCGTCTTGATGGTCATTCCGTTGCCCATCTTCACACCCAGCACTTTGGTGTTCAGCAGGTGATACAGCGCAATGTCCCTACACAGGGAGTCAGCCTTGGGATTGTCCCAGCCCAAGCCTTCTATTCCCGGTGCCGTAAGTCCGTTGTGCGGTACATTCACATTGACTGTGTCATTATAAAGGCTGTCCAAATAATCTGCCAGCGCCTTGTTATCTGGTGCGAAACAAGTATAGGTTCCGTAGGCAGACAGGATCTTGTCGTAGCCTATCCTTGTAAGGATATAGTTGAAATCACTGAACTGCTCACTTCTGTTGGAAAGATAATCCTCAATCGTCTCGCCCGTAAATGTATAAAGGTTCGACTCGTCAATATCCTCCTTACAGGATGTGAGGGCACTGAGTGCACAGAGAAGGCTGAGCGCACAGAGGCTACGTATTGATTTGTTTATCTTACTCATCATAATTCTCTATTTTCAATTCTATTCTCAATTCTTACTTGTAGACTTCTCCTGTATGTAGACAGGGTTCTGCTTGAGTAGTCTGTTCACCTTGGTCTCACTCTCCAGTATCGGCCAGTAGAGATAAGGTTCACCCTTCATCTTGTAGGATACGGCATCGCCTCCTCCGCCGCTTGCATACTTCCTTACGATCATACTCAGCATTGGCGCATACAATTCTGGCCACGATCCCTGATCAGCCAGAATGCGGTTGATGTTGACACCCTCCATGTGGCGGTAACTGTAGCGCATCAGGTCGAACCAGCGCTTGCCCTCGAAACAGAGTTCGCGCTCACGCTCAGTAAGTACCAGCAATTCCAGATCCTCCTTCGATTTGAAATTCTCGTACTTCAGCGTATCGTTGGCGTTCCGCTTCATCGAACGCTTGTTCACGGCCTGCACCAGGTCGAAGGCTCTCTTCAGTGTGACGGCATCGCTGTCGTTGGCAGCGGTCTCCACGAGGGCCTCGGCCTTCATCAGCATCACGTCGGTCAGACGGTACACGATCCAGTTCTGCTGGAACTCCCTGAAGGCACGACGGTTGGTCTTGTTGACTCCCACGGTATTGGTGACATCGACCAGCGTACCTGTGTTGTCCACCATCTTCCTCACGCTGACCTCCTCTGCCTCCTCATTGTTAGCATCGTAGACATTGTTCCAGAAGCGGTAGTCGTTCTTCGAGTAAAAGATCTTCTTGCCCTGATCCGTATTAGCGTTCAGGTCTATTGAATTGAACAACTGCGAAGCCATCAGGATACTGGTCTGACGGTAATTGTTCTCATCGCCCGACTGATAGTAGTAGTTCTCCAGTGCCTGGTTGGAGTTGTCCCTACCATTATACTGCCACTCCAGGATGCTTTCGGGGGCATTGCCCGTCCTGAAGATGGTATTCATCGCCCGGTTGCCTTCTTCGAGGTGATACTTATCCCCGAGGTCGTCGGTGATCTTAATCTCCTTATAGAGTTCATAATAGGCATGCTTGGCATTGATCACGGAGTCGCTATAGACGATGGCCTGCTGGTAGTCGCTCTGACTGTGGGTCATTGAGGCGCGCCACAGATAGATGTCGGCCATCAGGGCATACACGGCATCACGGGTCATATAGCCCCAGTTACGCCAGTCGTTACGTCCGTAGGCACCGGTCTTCATAATGTTTGCACTGGCTTCCTGCAGGTCGTCGAGACAGTGCTGGAGTACCACGTCGGGTGCGCTCTGCTCCTGTTCCTCCACCTGACCGTCGTCCTCATACGACTTCGTGGAATAGGGCACGTCGCGGAAGGCACGTACCAGATAGAAGTAGCAGAGGGAGCGGAGAGCCAGCATCTGTGCCCGCACCACCTGATAGTCGCCCATCGTAAACTCCGGGTCTTCGGCCATCACGTCCTCTGCATGGTTCAGCACGATATTGCAGTTGTTGATGACCCTGTAAAATGCCGACCAGTCGCTGTAGCGGTTGGTGGGCAGCAGGTTCACCGCACTGATATTGTCCAGTGTGTTGTCATTATAGTCTGACAGTTTCACCAACTCGTCAGAGCGGAATCCGCCCCACATAATGGTGCGCTCCTGTACGCCGTAGTCAAGCATGCTGAGGTAACAGCCATCCACCATCTGGTCGACATCGGCCTTCTTCTTCCAGAAATCCGAACCTACGATGCGGTCTGTAGGATAGATGGTCAGGAAGTCTGTACATGACACAAAGAGGCAAGAGGTGAGAGGTAAGAGGTAAGAGATTACTTTCACACCTGCCTTCTTTGCCATATTTGAATATATCTTGGTAATCATAATTTCTAATTCCTAATTACTTATTCCTAATTTAAAATCAGAATCCCACTTGGATGTTCATCGTTACCGACTTGCTTCGAGGTGTCTGCGAGCCGTCGTAGGCGATACCCCATGAGCCTGGTGAGTGTTCAGGATCGGTGCCGCTGTACTTGCTCCAGCAGAACAGGTTCTGGCCGGAGAGGCTCACCTGCAAGCGACGCAGGCCAAGGGCCTTCAGCATATTCCTCTTGAAGTTGTAGGACAGTTGGATGTAACTCATCCTGACGAACGAGGCATCCTCCACATAGCGGTCGCTGCCGAGGGCGTTATAGCCCGTATCGAACATGGCACGCGGAATCTCCGTCACGTCGCCGTTCTTGCGCCAGCGCCAGTTCACGGCCGAACTCTGGTTGTAGGCATTGAACATCTTCTCCAGTTCCAACTTGGCCGAATTCACGACCTTGATGCCCTGACGGTAACTGAAACTGGTCTTCAGTGCCCAGTCGCCATACTGCAGGCTCAGGCCGAAACCACCGTTCAGGTGAGGATTCGAGTTACCCAGGTAGACGACATCGAGCGAATTGATCTGGCCGTCGTTGTTCACGTCCTCATAGATGGCATCACCACCCTGGAACTCATAGGTCGAGACACCGTCGTTGAAGTTGTACACCTGACGGATGGGGAGACCTTTCGAGTCCATCATCACCTTGCCGTCATTGTCGATGGCAATAGGCGCCGTCTTGCCTGAGGCCAGGAAGTCGTTGTTGATGAAGTCGCGGAGTTCTTCGCCCGTCCAGCCCTTGCTCTCCTTCATATTGGTCAGATATTCGTAGGAGTACTGGTACACGCCCTTGTAGCGGAATCCGTAGATAGAACCCAGTGGATTACCCTTCTGGATGCGGTTCAGATACTGGCCGCGCTTGCTGGAGTCCCACTCTGAGTTGATGCTCTCCAGCACGCTCTCGCCCATCTCCACGATCTCGTTGAAGTTCTGAGAGATATTGAAGTTGGCGCTCACCGAGAACTTGCCGATCTGTATGATCTTGTTGGCTGAGAGGTTCAACTCCCATCCACGGTTGGTCATCTCACCGACGTTGGCCCATGCCAGGTTGCCGAAACCGCTGCTCGACGGGATGCGCACATTCGACATCAGCAGGTCCTTCGTGCGCTTGAAGTAATAGTTGAAGTCACCGGTGATACGGTCGTCGAAGAAGCCGAAGTCGCCACCGACATTATACTGCGTGGTGATCTCCCACTTCAACTGATCCAGGCGCAGGCCCTCCAGATAGGTGACACTGTGCTTGTCGCCGACGGTACCGTAGACACCCGACGTGTTATACTTCGAGTATTGCAGATACTGTCCGTCGGGCTGTCGGCCCACGATACCCCAAGAGGGACGGAAGGACAGCATTGACAGGAAACTCTTCGACCATTTCATAAACGGCTCGTCGCTGATGTTCCAACGGGCGGAGATGCCAGGGAACCAGCCCCACTTCTTCTCGTCACCGAACTTCGTCGTACCGTCGGCACGCATCGAGAAGTCGAAGGCGTAGCGCGACTTGTAGGAGAAGTGGCCGCTGTAGGTCATTGAGACGGAACGCCACTGGCCGTTGCCGGTACCCATACTCTCGATGGCGGTGTCCACCGTGGGCGAGGTCGTGCCGTTGGGCGCATTGCGGTTCACCACCGTCTGGCTGTTGTCGTTGCCCGATGTCATCTCCCAGCGCAGCAGCATCGTGCTCATCAGGTCCTCATTCTTGAAATGCGGAGTGAAGGTGAGCGTGTGGCGAGTGGTGAAGGCCAGCGAGTTGTAGTCGTAGACCTGCGAGCGGTTGTAGTCGCCGTCATTCCATCCACGGGTCGACAGGGAGCCGGGCCAGTACTTGGGCTCGCTCTTCGAGAAGATGTCCATATAGACCAGTCCCGAGTAGTTCAACTGCGTGGCGTGGTCGTCCTTGCTCAGCAGGTAGTAATCGAGGCGGAACTCAGGCGAGATACGATAGGTCTTCTCGTCGCGCCAGGCCAGGTTGGCAATGGCGACGGGGTTGCCTAAGTCGCGGATGTCGCTCAACTGCCGTGAAGAGGTCTGGGGCACTGACGATCCTGCCTCGTTGCTGGCGCCGCTGGGCAGCATAATGTAGTATTCATCAGTGTTGTTGCCGAGGGCGTCCTGACGGTAGACCGACATATTGGGCGCGGTCTTCTGGGCACGTCCCAGGATATTGTCATCGTAGTTACGGTGATTGGCGGTGTAGGTCAGCGGCAGCGTGGTACGGAACACGATGCGGTCGCTGACGAAGTAGTCGAGGGCCAGTTTCGTGGTGAAGCGGTCGAGCGTCTGCTTGATGATCGTACCGTTCTGACGGTCGTAACCGGCAGAGACACGGAAGTTGGCCTTCTCACCACCACCGGTGATCGTCAGGTAGTGATACTGGTTCCATCCGGTCTGCAGCACCTCGTTCACCCAGTCGGTATTGTTGTTCCAGTTCTGGAACTCAGCCCACGAGCGGTTGTAGTTGATCTCGTTGATGTTCGTCGTCGCCGTAGCGCTCTGGGCGGGGTTGTAGTACATCTCCTTGAGCATCATCGTGTAGTCGTCACCGCTGAGCAGGTTGTAGCCCTTCGGCTGCCAACTGGCCTGGATGCGCAGTGAGTAGTCCACACGGGTGGCACCACGGGCACCACGCTTGGTACGGATCTGAATCACACCGTTAGCACCACGCGACCCCCAGATGGCCGTGGCGGCAGCATCCTTCAGCACCTGGATATCCTCGATGTCGGAGGGGTTCACCGAGAGCAGCGAGGCGTAGGTCTCCTCGTTGGCGTTCTGGAAGTCGAAGTTGGCGTCGGGGTTGTCGAAGATATTACCGTCCACCACGATCAGCGGCTCAGCGGAGCCGTTGATGGAGGTCACACCACGCAGGCGCATCGATGTGCCGGCTCCCAGATTACCAGAGTTGGCCACGATGTCGAGTCCGGCAATGTGGCCCTGCAGGGCCTCATCGGCTGAGGTGAAGGCCAGTCCTTCCACCTCACTCATATTAAAGGTCTGGGCTGCCACCGACACCTCACGCTCAGGAATGGCCAGGCCACCCTGGTTGAACTTCTTCTTGGCGGTGATGGTCACCTCCTTGATCTGCGTGGCATCCTGCAACTTGATATTGAACCTGGTGCGCGAGCCGATGGGCAGCAACACGGTCTTATAGCCTACGTAAGAGATCTTCAGTTTGTTATTGGTACTCTTGACGGTCATCGAGAAGTTACCGTTCATATCGGTCTGCGAGAACGACATATTTCGGTTGTTGGCATCCACCTCCACGACGTTACACATCATAATCGGTCCCATATTGTCGCTGACGGTACCAGAGATGCGCGCCTCCTGGGCTGTTGCAATGCATAATGCAAAATGCAAAATGCACAATATCATGCAAAATCGCTTGTTAGTAATCATAATTTCCAATTCCTAATTTCTAATTCCTAATTACTATTTTCTCCATCGTACCTTTTATATAAATAGGCATCGTACTGCTTGCGATAGGCCTTCAGCCGCGCAGCACTGCCGGTACCGTTCCACAGATAGTCGTAGCGGCCGTTGTGGTCTGCTCCTACGGCGTGGGAGTTCAGCGGCTTGCTGATCTGATGCACCACGGCAAACGATGAAGTAGAGATAGAGCGGGTGCGGCTGTTGATCACATAGTCGCGGGCCATCCGGTTGGTGACCTTGGCGGCATTGCTGGCCTCGATCACGATCTCCTGGCCGCGCCTGTCGCGGACTACCATCCGTCCGTCGCCGCCCTCAATGGTCAGTTTCTCGCGGATACCCAGCGTGTCGGAGCAGGCGGTGGCATAGATGCCCTCGTCGATCACGTTGTCGGCATAGATGGAGTTGTCCTGGAAGTGATAGCGGATGAAGGCATTGATCTCCTCCACCATCGCCAGAGCCTTGTCGCGGGCTGCCTGTACTTCGGGGGAGACATCGCCGCGCGACTTCTGCTGATCCAGCAACTCGGCATACTGGTTGTAGATCTTCTTGATGTCGCTCCAGCGGGGCAGGCCGTTAGCGTAGGCCTCCTGCATAGCCTCGTTGTCGGGCGCATAGACCGTATAGTTGTATGAATTGAAATAGTTGACGTTTTCCGTCAGGCCGCCGTTGCTGACGAAGGGATGGTAGGCCTCCATACGGCGCTTGCGGGTCACGGCGTTGATCTCCACCAGTTTGTCGCTGGCGAATTCCATAATGCTGTCCATATCGAAGTCGGTGCAGAGTTGCATAAACTCCGAGAAGCGGTCGTCTTCGAGCACTTGCAGCACACTGCGCTGCGGGGCCTGGATGACGCGGTCGATGGCGTAAGCCGTACCGTTGGCCTGGTTGTAGACCTTCGTGATTTGCGATGCGGGGAATGGGCCGTCAATCTGGGCACCGCTCCTGACAGCATCGCCTTCGAACATAATCTCACCGCCGTGCTTGGTCTTGTAGTACTTGTTGGCACCTAACTTCTCACCGTCGCGCAGCACGATGGTGTGATAGTTCAGGATATCCACGAACTGGGTGCGGAACTGGTCAGCCGAGACGCGGCCGATAGAGTCGGAAGGCGACGTGCCCACTGTACCCGTGACGGGATCGTACTTCCAGGCTGAGCAATACACGTAGGGGCTCTTGTCCTGATAGTAGAACTT
>ERZ842401.3500-NODE-3500-length-19445-cov-3.896080_pt1 | contig 19445 bp, 21 predicted proteins | sample MGYA00521270_ERZ842401 | MGnify/ENA primary metagenome ERZ842401 (study PRJEB31892, sample SAMEA3878208) | bioreactor metagenome | biome: Moose rumen | place: Sweden | collected 2011-10 | study: EMG produced TPA metagenomics assembly of the PRJEB12797 data set... | reverse complement strand
GTAGTAGTCCCCTTTGTAGAGCATGGCGTCGGAGCCGACGAACACGCTGCCGGCGAGGTTCTCCGCGTTGGCGGCGAGCCTGAGCTCCCCGCTGAAGAACTTCACGCCGTAGAAGGCGTTGACTCCGATGTAGGTGACGGAGTCAGCGATGTTGACCTCCTCGAGGCCGGTGCAGTACGCGAAAGCGCTCTTTCCAATCTGCTGGACGCCGTCGGCGACGACGACCGTCTTGAGGTTGCCGCATCTGTAGAACGCGTGCCTCTCGAGGTCGACCTCGGTGATGACGGTCTCGATCTCGTCGTAGTCCATGAAGGCCTTCATGGCTACCGCGACCACGGGGTAGGTCACGCCGTTGTATTCGACCTCGTCCGTGACGTAAAGGACTCCGGACTCTTCGTCGTGCCCGATGACCTTCACTCCGTAGGGGGTGTTCTCGTAGACGATCCCGTCGACGGTGAAGACGACTCCGTAAGGCTCGGAAGGGGACCCGTAGGTCCAGCCGTAGACGTCCTGGAAGATCTGGTAGGCCTCTTCTGCGAAGTCCCCGTACATCCCCATGTCGTCCTCTTCGTACTCGAAGGTGTAGGCGATTTCCTCCTCGTCGAAGGACAGGGGCTGGCAGACGATCGCGAAGGTCGTGGAGCTGCCCGCGTATTGTGCTATGGGGTCGCTCGCCATTGACCAGCCGTCATCCTCTTTGATGAACTGCACGGGGTAGTAGTATATCCCGTACTCGTTGCTCTCTCCGGTGTAGGCCTGGTCCGGGAACATATAAACGCCGTCGCCGTCCATTCCGTAGATGGAGTTGATGTACCCGCTGGATGTCAGCTCGAGGCTGCCTTCTCCGAACTTCTGGTCACAGGCGGCTATCAGGGCATCGCGGGGGCTGTTGGCAGTAACCTGCTCCCAGCTTCCGCTCCCGTAGTCAACGACCGGGTCGTCCAGAAGAATCTGGCTCGACAACTCTCCCCCGAGGTCGATGTAGATGTTGTATTCGGTCCCTTCGCCTGTGGCGGAGCTTTCCGAGGATACAGCAACCGCAGCTACCGCGGAGACTGTCATTGCAATCGCGACAAGAACCGCGATCGCACTCATTTTCATTCCATTCATATGTCTGATTCCTCCGTAAGGACTTGAATCAGTTGGATTGTGAATCCAACGGAAATGAATTGTCCTGTCGATTATATTATAATGGCGTACTGACGACTGGTTCTCGATCATAGGTTTATTGAACAAATGATTACATGGAGAAGCGACTTCTGTCCTTTCCGGCAATGGACGCTCGATGATGTTGGCGATGGCATCCGACAGCGGGCGGCGTTCTGGGCGGCCGCGCTCTGTGTTTCGTTCAGATTATATATCGTCGTGCAGTTCGCCGTTCGATTGCTTATGAAGAAGCAGATTAAGGCGTCCAGAAGGTCATTGGGAATGAATTATGCGATCCGCGAGGTTACGGTTCCCGCCGCCGAGGCCGCCGCTTCCGGCATGAAGATGCTGAACCTCAACATAGGCGATCCGAACAAGTGGGACTTCGAGACCCCGGAGTATTTCAAGCAGACCCTCAGGGAGGCCGTGGACGTCGTGGACAACGGATACGGGGACTCGCAGGGGCAGCCTGACCTCCGGGAGGCCATCGTCCGCAGGGAGCTCCAAAAGAACGGGGTCGCCATTTCGTCGAAGGACGTCTACGTCACTGCTGGGGTCAGCGAATGCATCAACGTCATGATGGGGACGTTCATCGAGCCGGGCGACGAGGTCCTCGTCCCAGGGCCGGGATACCCGTCATACGCCCAGTACATCAACTTCTACGAGGGGAGGACGGTCCCCTACAGGCAGATAGAGGAGGAGGACTAGAGGCCCGACATCGACATGATCCGCAAGAGGGTCTCCAACAGGACGAAGGCCCTGATCGTCTGCAATCCGAACAACCCTACCGGTGCGGTCTACGATCCGAAGGCCATCAGAGAGTTCGGGGACATCGCGGCCGAGTTCGACATCCCTCTGATCTCCGACGAGATCTACGACAAGATAGTGTTCGACGGGGAGTTCTACTCCGCATCCAGGCTTCCCGCCGACGTCCCGAGGATAATTCTCAACGGCTTCTCCAAGGTCAACCTCATGCCCGGATGGCGCGTCGGCTACTGCTACTTCATGGACGAGGCAGGCCTGATGGACGAGATCCGCGTCGGGATGATGAAGCAGTTCCGCGCGAGGATATGCCCGAACGTCCCCTGCCAGGCCGCCGCAAGGGCATCGCTGGAAGGCCCCCAGGACTACATCGTGGACATGAACAGGAAGCTCAAGGAGAGGGCCGACTTCTGCTACAAGAGGCTCAACGAGATACCTTTGATATCCACAAGGAAGGCCAAGGGTGCACTCTACATGTTCCCCAAGATCGATCTCGAAGGAACCCCCTGGAAGAGCGACAAGGACTTCGTCTTCGACCTGATCAAGGAGGAAGGTGTGGTATTCGTCCATGGTTCAGGTTTCTGCGAGGAGTTCGGCCAGAACCACTTCAGGTCCGTCCTTCTTGCTCCGATCCCCGCTCTGGAAGAGGCCTTCGACAAGGTCGAGAAGTTCATCAACAGACACACCTGAGGTCCCATGAAGGATATCAGACTGACCTTGGTGCAAATGAGAAGCACCGTCGGCGACGTTCGGTCCAATCTGGATGGCATATCTTCTTTTGTATCTTCATCGGACTCGGACATCATCTGTTTCCCGGAAATGTGCCTCTCAGGATACACCACTTCGGATCCGGAAAGGTATGCTCTGGATCCGGATGATCCATCGGTATCGAAGGTCAGGGACCTCTCTGACAATACGGATACCGCCATCGTTTTCGGATATATGGAGAGGAATCCTTCAGGAAGGCCGTTCCTCAAACAGGAGATAGCTGGCTGCTCTTCCGATATCGGACATTACAGGAAGACGCACCTAGGACAGACCGAGTCGAAGGTATTCCAGCCGGGCAATTCCCTTCCGGTATTCTCGGTGAAAGGCGTGACGGCCAGCATTCAATTATGCATAGAATCCCACATACCTGACATCAGCCAGTCCTACAGGTCAAAAGGTGCAGAGCTCATCCTCATGCCATTCGCCAACGGGAATTCAGGGGATAAGCGCAGATCCGTGTGGTACAGCTATCTTCCCGCCAGAGCATCTGATAACGGTCTTTTCGTAGCTGCCACAAGTGCTGTGGGGGATAATGGTCTAGGCACAGTCTTTGGCGGCGGCATGATCGCTCTGGACCCCAAAGGCAACACTATCGGGGAATACTACGGAACTGAAGAGCATTCAATCACAGTGGACATCGGAGGAAAACTGCCGAGGGACGGCCCAGAGACGATGTCCAACATCTCTTATTTCGACAGAAGGAGACCGGAACTGTATTGATCACGCTTTCTCAGCGTGGTTGTCCACACAGCCGTCCACGAAATCCTTCAGAATCTTGAATCTCTGGATGTGTATGTAATAGATGTGGTCCGGACCCTCTACACGGCTGTTCACGAGTCCTGCCCTCAGGAGGTTCCTGAGCGCCTTGTTGGTCCTTTGTGAATCCATTCCGAATAGTCCGTCAGGAAAGGGGGAACGGACCTCCTTCTTCTGCAATCCTTTCAGAAGAGTCAGAGAATCAGCATCATCGAGGACTTCGATGATATCCAAAAGCGGATTGGCCGAGATGTTCATAGTTATCGGTCCGCATGCGCAGACGTGCTTGCTCATCTTTGGCTTGTTCTGCTCTTCCATGATACCGTATGGGGTATACCTCTTAATAATAATATTCAAACCTTAGACCCTCCTTGTGTTATGGGTATTAATATTGTATATGCAACTGGACCTTTGAGCCGATGAGAGTCTGTGCATACGCTGTCAGAAAATTCGATGAATAGGAATTCTTCAAACAAGCCTCTAGAGAACTTGGGGTAGAGATAAAATGCGTTGACGAAAAGCCTTCAATCGATAATTGTGACGAGGCGGCAGGATATGAATATGTCAGTTTCTTCACATCCTCTGTCACCGCAGAGATCTTGGACAGATTCAAAGAACTGGGGGTGAAGATGATCTCCACAAGGTCCATGGGTTTCGATCACATCGACATAGAACATGCCAAGGAGATTGGACTGGCTGTAGGACACATCACATATGATGCATCCGGGGTCGCCGAGTTCACCGTCATGGACATCCTGATGGCGGTAAGGCGCATCAAGGAGCTCAACATTAAGACCATGCAAGGCGACTTCAGACTCAATGGCATGCTTGCCAGACAGCTGAGGGGACTGACAGTCGGTATCGTCGGTACAGGCCAGATAGGACTCTCCGTTCTCAGGGACCTTTCTGGATTCGGATGCAATCTCTGCTACTACAACCGCAGCGAGAATCCCGAGGCGGACAGATATGCGAAGCGTGTGGCTCTGAGCGAGCTCCTGTCCACTTGCGATGTGATATCCCTGCATATCGAGTACAACAAGGACACCCATCACCTAATCGACGCTGATGCCATCGCAAAGATGAAGGACGGTGCAATCCTGGTAAACACCTCCAGAGGGGGGCTCATCGATACGGAAGCGATGATCTCGGCTCTGGAATCAGGACACCTTGCATCCGTTGCACTGGATGTGGTCGAGAACGAATTCGACCTCTACTATTTCGACTGCAGGGACAAGGACCTTTCCGATTACTATGTCGGAAGACTCAGAGAGATGCCGAACGTCATCTTCTCCCACCACATGGCATACTATTATCGCGAAGCGGTCTGGGGGATGGTCTACTACAGCATCGCCAGCATGAAGCAGTTCGATGAGGGGAAGGAAGTCCCGCTGAGACTGGTGTGAACTCAATCCTGGAAGAACACCGACCCGTCACTGTTGATTAGATCCGGATAGCGTTCGTTGATGACTTTCTCCAATCTCCACAGCACGTTGTTGTATTCACCTTCCAAGGCCTTCTCGCTGAGATTCAGCGAATTCAGGTACACTTTCTGATAACTGGGCTCGTCCGCCTCGTTGACGAACTTTACGATCTCTTCCAGACCCTCTATTATCGATGTCTTGCTGGTGATGTTGATGTTCAGGATCTTGTTTATCAGGGCGATATCCGTCTTTAGGAACGATATGATCTCCTCGCAGGCCTCATCTTTGGTATGACCGTTCATCTCCTCGTCGATGAAGTAGTCGATCTTGTAGTCCTTCATCTCCTTCACCTTCTTGAGGGTGACGGCATCCTCGACCGATACGATGAGGTCGAATGTGGAATCCTGATCCGTGGGAGCTTCTATCTTTGGTTGTTCCTGGGGGGCTTCAATCTTCACTGCTTCCTCCGGAGGTTCTATCTTAACTGCCTCCTCGGGTGCTTCCAGCTTCTGAGGAATCTCCGGGGATTCGATCGATTGCTGGGCGACCGGCGGTTCGATCTTCTGCGGGACTTCAGGCGCCTTGATTGTCTGGGCGGCTACCGGGGGCTCTATCCTCTTAGGTACCTCTGGTGCCTTTATCGACTGCTGTGCCACAGGAGGTTCTATCCTCACTGGTTCTGTTGCAGGAGGGAGTCTTTCCGGCGACCCTATGCGCTCAGGGGAATTGATCATCTCCCTCTCCGTCTCTCTGCACTCATCGAGCACATACTCGTCCAATGCTTCGTACTTCGACAGCCTTCCGCGGTAGAGCGTCGACATGATCGGCTCCGATCTGGGGACCGGCCTGTCTGTCTGAAGAGCATCAAGGACATCCAGATCCCTGGCGAGGTGCTGTATGATATCCACATACTCGTGCCTCTTGGACGGATCTGTCCTGACCATGGCGGAAAAGATCACCAACTCGTTCAATTTACGGTCCCTTATAGAATCGAACCTTGCATCCCACATGTAATCCTAATCGGATTGATGGTTTATACATTTTTATATAGTAAAAGGGAAAAATGGGGCCGAAGCCCCTTGAAAGGTTTAGATCAGAGGTATCCAGACTTCTGGAGGGCCATGAGGTCCTCGGTGGAGAGTTTCTCTCCGGCCTTGAAGCGCTCAAAGATCTCTTTGGCCTCCTTCTTACCGGATTCGTCGACCCTCTTCTTCTTGACGCTGTTCTTCTTGTTCTTGAAGGCTGCGGCGTCCTTGTCCATCTCGTGAACGGACTTGATCTGCTCGATGTGCTTCTTGTGCTCCTCATCGGCAGCCTGCTTGCACTCGATGAACTTTGCCTGGGCGGCGTCTGCTTCCTTCCTGAGCTTGTCTGCCTGCTCGTAGAAGCCGATCATCCTGTCGTGAGCGGCCTGTGCCTGCTCTGCGTACTCGGATACCTGGTGGTGATATGTCTCCGCCTGGGTCTTTGCCTCCCTGAGCTGAGCGACAAGGCCTTTCATCTCATCGTTCTGCTCGTAGGTCTTCTCCCTCTCCTCGATCTGCTTTGCGAGGACGGAGATTTGCTTGACGATGCCGTTCTCCTTGTCCTTTCCAAGGGGCATCGTCTGCTGCATGTATTCGAGATCCTGGAGCTGTTTTTTCAGCTGCTTGAGGGGGACCTGGTCCTTCTCCTCTGCCTTCTCAGTCCTGTAAGGTGCGAGCTGCTCTTTGAGTGCGGTGACCTTCTGGTTCCACTCGTCCCTGAGCTCTTTTGTCTCCCTTACCTTCTGGTTGTAGGAGTCGCGCTCTTCCCTGCACTTCCCTGCCTGGTCCACGAGATCCCTGACCTGACCGTTGAGCTCGTCCCTCTTGGCCTTCCACTCTTTGGTCTGGTTGTTGAGCTCGTCCCTGAGCTTCCTGTGCTTCTCTGCATCCTCGTTGACGATGCTGCGCTTCTCCTCCATTGCTGCGAGGCCCTCTTCGGAAGTGATTGATGTCTCTTCCTCTGCCACCTGCTCGGTGGTCTCGACCGCCTGCGCCTGCTCTTCCTGAGAATTCTGCTGCTGAATGTCCTCCACGAAATCTTCCATAAATGTTCAACTCACTAGTTCGCATCGACCATGAGATAAGCATGGTCCACTTTAGTCGTGCGTATTAACATCCTGTTTATAAAGCTTTGCGAGTCAGCACAAGGTCGGAACGTAAAATTAAGCGGTGTTTTTAGACCGCATTAAGAGGCCGTGATGGGCCGTCATTGGATCCGAATGAACGAAGCTGTCCTCGGGTTCACTCACCTATATTTGCCTTTATGCACGCCAACAGGTCCGCGAAGGTCGTTTTCTCAGGCACCATATCCGGAGGTCTTCCCAAAGAGGCCAGCATATCCGCCGTAGGTCTCCCGATGGCAGCTACCTTGACCGCTCTCATCTTGTCGAGATATCCTTCCCCGAACCTACTCTTCATGTTGTCGAAGAACGTTGATGCCGACATGGGCGAGGTGAATGCCATACAGTCCATACTCCCGTCGCCTATGGCATCCATGATGGCGCTCATCTCCGGACCGATCTCGCATGCGCGGAGCTTGTACACCGCTATGTCCTCCAGATCCAACCCGGACTCCTTCAGACCGTCGGATATGATGTCCGTACCGCTGTCAGAACGCACTACGACTATCCTGCCGGATTTGAACCTATGAGTTATCTCGTCCACGAGACCGTACGATGAGTGGTCCTCGGGCACGAGGTCGACCCTGATGCCCGTAGATTCCATCCTGTCGGCCGTACCGGGGCCGATGGCTATCGTGAAACAGCCTGACAGCATACTCGCAAAATCCGGACCGAACTCCTCGATGCAGTGATCAACAGATGTAGTGGAACCGAATACGACGGGGACATCCTTTGAAAGGGATGCCTTCAGCCTTTCGAAATCCGAAGGGCCGCCGTGGATGATCTCCAGGGAAGGGGACGCAAGGACCCTGAAACCCATGGCCTCCGCCTCCTTCACGGAGGCCGGAAGTTTCGAGGCGGGGCGTGTGAAGCCCAGTGTCCTCATTGGAGGTCTCCGAGAGTGTTGCGGAGCGATGCCACGGTACCTACGACCATAATTCCGGGCGGTTCGAGGGCCTTCTCCTTGATGGTCCTCTCGAGATTCTCCACCACAGTGAGCTCCACCCTCTGTTTGGGGGTCGATCCGCTACATATGATGGCGGCGGGCATCTTGGGGTCCATTCCTCCCTCGATTAGCCCTTTGGAGATGTTCCCTGCATTCCCGAGGCCCATGAGGATGACAAGCGTCCCATGGCCTCCGACGAGCTTCTTCCAGTCCAGACGGTCCTCTGTACGGTCGTCCTTCTCGTGTCCGGTGACGAATGTGACCATGGATGTGTGGTCCCTGTGTGTGACCGGGATACCTGCCAATTCGGGAACCGATATGGATGATGATACTCCGGGAACGACATGGACCTCTGCTCCTGCCTTCCTTAGTTCCTCGGCCTCCTCTGCTCCGCGTCCGAAGAGGAACGGGTCCCCTCCTTTGAGCCTGACGACGACCTTTCCTTCTGAGGCGTACTTCACCAGGAGCTCGTTGGTCTCCCACTGCTTGAGATGGTGGTCCCCTCCGCGCTTTCCCGCGTCGATGAGCTCTGCACCCTCCTTGCATTCCTTCAGGAGCTCTGGATTGGCAAGGGCGTCATACATGACGATGTCCGCCTTCCTGAGCAGATCCATTCCCTTAATCGTCATCAATCCGGGGTCTCCGGGCCCGGCCCCTATCAAGTAGACCTTTCCTGTCATATCTCTTCCCTCTTTCCCAATAGATAATTGGCGATAGCTTTGAGCTGTTCCTCTGTATAATCTAATCCTAATTCCACCTCGGCCTTCCTTGGTTCCGAGGTGTAGTCGAACGAGATCGCTCTGACGATGATCCTCCTTCCCTTGGCAGGATCCACGGTGATCTCGGCGTTTATTCCGACGGGAGCGGAGCATCCCGCGCCCATGATCCTCATGATCTCCCTCTCGACGGTCACCGCGATACGGGTGTCCCCGTCATCAAGGTCCTTCAGTAGTTCGATCGTCTCTTTGTCATCCGACCTGCATTCGACCGCTATGGTCCCCTGTCCTGGTGCCGGTATGAACACCTTCTTGTCGAGGGTATGCATCGGACGGTCTATGCCCATCCTCTCCAGACCGGCCTTCGCCAGGAGGATCGCATCGTATTCCCCGGCATCCAGCTTGGACAGGCGGGTGTGAATGTTCCCTCTGAGCTGGACTACCTCCAGATCCGGGCGGAGACTGTAGATGAGCCTCTGCCTCCTGACGGACGATGTCCCCACCTTCGCACCTTTCGGAAGGTCTTCTAACGGACAGGGCAATATGATGTCCTCCGGCGAATCCCTAGTGAAAATTGCTGCCACAGTGAGTCCTGCGGCCATCCTCGTAGGGATGTCCTTGAGCGAGTTCACAGATGCATCGATCTTCTTCGCGAGCATGGCGTCGTCCAATTCGCGGACGAACGCACCTACATTGGACATCTGGCTTAGTGGGGAGGACAGATTGATGTCCCCCAGGGCCTTCATCGGTATGATGTCCACATCCACATCAGGATGCTTATCGGCCATCATCTGCCGGAATATCTCGGTCTGGCGCATCGCCAGCTTGCTCTCCCTGGTGCCTACCTTCATTTCTTCACGCTCTCGAAGAATCCCTTGAATCCCTCTTCGAGGACCGCTATATCCTCGCCCCTGTGGGCCAGTGACATGAAGTCGACCTCCAGAGCGGACGGTGGCAAATACACTCCGTGATCCAGCATGTATCTGAACATCCTGTCGTACATCTCGCGGTCCGCTGCCATAGCCTCGGTGCCCGTAGTGGCCCTGTCGATGCCGAAGAAGACCGAGAACATCGATGCCACGCTGTTGACGCAGCCCTTCACATTGCTGTCGGCCATGCAGTCCATTATCGTTGAGACCAGGCGCTCCGTACGCTTCTCCAATTTACCGTAATTGTCGTTCCTGCACATCAGGTCGATCTGGGCCAGTCCGGCGGCTGCGGATACTGGGTTGCCTGCGAAGGTCCCTGCGGCATATATCCCGCCCTGGGGGGCGACATTCTCTAGGATGTCCTTCCTTCCCATGAAGGCGCCTGCGGCGAATCCTCCTCCGATGATCTTTCCCATTGTGGTCATGTCGGGTGTGACACCGTATCTGAGCTGAGCTCCTCCTGAGGATGCGCGGAATCCGGTGATGACCTCATCGAAAATCAGGATCGTATCGTGTTCCTTGGTGACCTTACGAACCTCATCCAGGTATCCTTTCTCGGGTGTGACGACACCGACGTTACCCATGATCGGCTCCATGATGACGCAGGCGATATCCTGCTTATCCAGGATATCCGACATGGATTGAATGTCATTGTACTGGGCCGTGAACGTGTGCTTGGCCACATCGGCAAGCACTCCCTTGGAAGAAGGAACTCCTCCGGCACTGCCGGATCCGGCTGCTACCAGAGCGGCATCGTGAGCCCCGTGGAACCCTCCGTTCATCTTGATTATATCATCCCTTCCGGTGAATCCCCTTGCGACACGTATGGCATGCATCGTGGCCTCCGTTCCGGAACAGCTTAGCCTGACCATATCCGCCGAAGGTACCTCCTTGACGATCCTCTCGATCAGGTCCAGCTCGGGTTCGGATGGTGCGCCGTACACCGTACCTTTGGAGATCTGGGCCATGGCAGCCTTCTCAACTATGGGACAACCGTATCCTGTAATCATCGGACCGTAGGACATGCACAGGTCGACGTACTCCCTGCCGTCCACATCCTTGAGCCTGCATCCGTGCCCCTCTGCGATGAACAGCGGGTTGGGCTTGAATGCCCTGACAGGACTCGATACCCCGCCGGGTGTCACCTTCTTGGACCTCTCGTATAACTCTGCGGATCTGTCCATGGGATCACAGCATCCTTGCAGCTTCCTCTGCGAAATAGGTGATGATCATATCCGCTCCTGCCCTCTTGATCCCCAGCAGGGATTCCATCATGACGCGGTCGTGGTCTATCCAGCCGTTCTGGGCAGCTGCTTTGATCATCGCGTACTCTCCGGAGACCTGGTATGCCGCCAGAGGCAGATCGAACGTGTTCGCTGCATCCCTGATGATGTCCAGATAGGGCCCTGCGGGCTTGACCATGATCATATCGGCACCCTCTGCGATGTCGAACTCTATCTCCCTCAGTGCCTCCTTCCTGTTGCCGCACTGCATCTGGTAGCCGGCACGGTTACCCTGTCCTGGAGCGGAATTGGCTACATCCCTGAAGGGTCCGTAGTAGGCGCTGTAGAACTTGGCGCTGTAGGCCATGATCGGGACGTTCTTGAATCCCGCATCGTCCAGGGCCATCCTGATGGCCGCGATCTGCCCGTCCATCATTCCGCTGGGAGCGATGATATCTGCTCCTGCCTCGGCCTGAGAGACCGCTGTCTTCCCGTAGAGCTCGATGGTATCGTCATTGATGACATGGCCGCATCCGTCGAGGACACCACAGTGCCCGTGGTCCGTATATTCACAAAGACAGAGGTCCGCTATGACCAGCATGTCGGAGCTCTCCTTGATGCCCGAGATGGCCTTCTGGACCACTCCGTCCTTCTCGTATGCTCCGGATCCCACTGCATCCTTGTGCGACGGCACTCCGAATACGAGAACATTGTTCACACCGTTCTCCTGCATGCCCGACGTTATGGCATCGTATCCCTTCAGAGGGAACGTCCTGACCCCGGGCATGGAAGCGGTGGTCTTCTCCTGCGATATGTTGGCATCGAAGAATATGGGCAGTATGAACTGATCCGGATTCAATTTGGTCTCCGCGACCAGATCCCTCATCCTCTCGCTCTGTCTAAGCCTTCTCAAACGTACTTCAGGATACATCATCGTATTCACCTAACTCCGAACATCTCCGCCATCGTGTAACATGCATTCTGGTTGCCCTCGCGAGAGGCCCTCCTGAGATTCACGTACAGATCGGCTGCGATTTTATTCACCAGTGCTCTGGACATGTCGTCCAGAAGGGTGTCCACATCGGTGGACGAAGCATGGGACCTGGCCTCCTCAAGCTCCTTCTCCCTAATATCGGCCAGTTTCAGTCCAATGGCCTTGATTATCTCGTTCGCCGTCTCCTCCCTGCGTTCGGAATCCATCTTCTCCAGTTCCTGGGCGATGATCTTCTCCGCGGAGGATATCTCGGCCGTCCTGCGAAGGACGTTCTGCTTGGCAATGGATTCTAGGGAATCCATGTTCTTCAATTCTACGTTGCCGACGGTGGTTATGTCCTCGTCGACGTTGTGCGGGATGGACACGTCTATGACCAGGAGCTTCCTGTCGGGACGGGTGGCCATCGCACTGACGATGGCGGGCTTGTGGACCACCGTATGGGGCGCTCCGGTTGCGACCAGTACTAGGTCGCTGTCCCTAACAGCATCCACCATCCTGTCCATACTGACGGCCATACCTCCCAGCTCATCCGCCAGTTCGAGAGCGCGGCTGTAGGTACGGTTGGAGACGAAGACCGCCGCGACATCCTTCCCGACAAGGTTCTTCGCGATGACCGTCGCCATGTCTCCGGCTCCAAGGATCGTGATGTTCTTTCCTTTGAGGTCTCCGATTATTGACTCAGCAAGCTCGACCGATGCCGATCCGACCGATACGGCACCCTTGTTGAGCTCCGTCTCGGACCTGACCCTCTTGCCAACTATCATAGCCTTATCGAACAGACGAGACAGCATGGCCCCTGCATGTCCGGTCTCCTTGGCCTTCATGTAGCACTCGCGGACCTGATGCTGGATCTGGTCCTCCCCCACTATGAGGGAATCGAGACCGCATACCACCCTGAACAGGTGTTTGATGCTATCCTTATCCTCGAGTATGTACGATATGTTCGACGAAGGCACCAGAGAACGTATGAGCAGCTCCAGCTTGGATTTTACAACATCGTTGCTATCAGTCGTCGTGTACACCTCGAAACGGTTGCAGGTACGGACGACGACGTATTCCGCTATCAGGTCCAGACCCTCAAGGAATGCGGGCACCTCCTTCTCAAGGAGCGAGACCACGTTGTTCAGCCCTTCCGTACCTCCAGCCGAGGCGTGTGTGACATGCATACTTACTATCATTCTAGACCTCCTTCCGAAATCACCATTCTGAACGCCTCTTCCTCCTTGCCTTCCTCCAGAAGTGCCCAGACATCTGCACTATCCAGGACTCCAGCGAGGAATGCCGCCCTTTCGGGCTGGGTGGCTATCTTCTCCTTGACTATAGGGCGAACCTTCACTAGAAGATCCAACATTGAATCGTATGATTGATCGAGGAAACTGTCCAATGCCTTGATGACATACGGCGGGAAGGCAGGGACACGCCCTTCCGACGAGACCGTGACCGAATATCCGGGGCGCTTCAATACCGAGGGAATGAGGACATCCCCTCCGCCATGGGCGGAATTGGTCATTATCCCTTTAGATAGAGAGATATCACGTATGGCGTTGTTCAGCCCATGGTCCGAGGTAGCGGCGACGACGATGTCCGCACCTTCCATGAGGGGAGCAGCCGTATCGGGATTGACATCCTTCTCAACGACCTCGTCGGCCAGCTCGCGCAATTCCGGAAGGATCTCCGGTGCGATGACCTTTATGTGAAAACCCTTGAAATGGAGGCACTTCCTCAAAGCGACCTTTCCTCCTCCGAAGACTACCACCTTCCTGTTGCCGGGTGACAGATAGATCGGCGACATCAGCACTTCCTGTTCGTTTTTGTCCATGTTACTTTTGCCTTCTGGTGAGGTCATCCAATCTCAGTATACTTTCTCAGTTTAAAGTGTTACTATAATCGAGCGGAAATAAATGACCGTTATACCCCGTACCCGTATCCCTGCACAAGAACTTAGCGGTCACAATCGGCCGCTTGAATTCGCCCGGAAATCCCTGATCACCCTGTACGCCAAAATATAATCGTAAATGCCTGCGGCCAGCATGAGGAACATCTCTGCCCAGAGAGCTGGTTCGCCCACATACATGTACACGAACGGAAGGATCATCAACGCGAAGAATCCGATCTTTGAAAGGATGTTGTGGAAGGTATGAACGGTCCCGGTGGCGATCCTCACCCACAGGAACGAGACCAGTTTGGCCGTGACTATCACGACCGCCATGACGATCAGCGGTAAGCTGGGTTCCATCCACGGGAAAACAAGGAAAAGGAAGGCTGCCAGGAAGAATATGTCGGCAAAACTGTCCAGGGATGCTCCGAATTCCGTGGTGGTGTTCATAAGCCTGGCGATGTTGCCGTCAAGCATATCCGTCACGAATGTCAGAACGTATATCACCTGGAACGGTACGCTCATCACCGGGATGAAGAACAGCGAGATGGCCAGGAAGATCCTGGAGACCGAAAGCACATTAGGCAGGTTCTTGAACACACTACTCCAGTCGCAACTGTAAATAAAAGTATCGTGCCGTATCCTTCAGGTATCCAGAAGGTTCTGTTCTTGGAACCTGCTCATTTCTCGAACACGAACCTAATGCCTCTGACCTCTATGGTGAGCTTCACACCTCTGTCCAACAGAGCGGAGATATCGTGGTTGATCCTCCTGTCGGCCCCGTTGTCGTCATACCTTCCGTTCTTAATCTTATCCAAGGCGTCGCACACGAAGTACATCACCGCGCTCATGAACTGGTGCATATCGCTGATCCCTCTGAGTTTGGGAGGCACGACGTCGAGGTAGACCGCTTCGGGGAAATTGGAACCGGGCAGCACATTGATCTTGGTACGTGACATGTACTCCTTCGCGAACCTCATGTTGTCCTGATTCTCCAAGATCGCACGGGATGCGACGTTCAGTGCGGATATCATCTGCATGTCGTAGACCATCACGTCCAGGTCTTCCTTGGTCACATCTCCTTCGAACGACAGTAGGATGTCATACTCGGTCATGATACCATATATGTTCTGCTCACATATATCCGAATCGCGTCCGTTCATCGGAACGAACGACCGTCATCCTTATCATTGACGAAGAATCATGACTCTGGTAATGTTCAACGAGTTCGCCGTGGACGAGACCGGAATGACTTCGGACGGATACCACAGACTGCAGCCGTCATGCAAGAAGGCGATGTACATCCAGAATGCACTGACATTCGGAATCCTCGTCGCCTTTGCGGCCGTGGGTCTCCTGTTCTTCGGGGACCGCCTCGACAGCTGGTACCATACCACTCTGATCATAACGGTCGCGATCCTGGTGCTTATCGGCATCTACCTCGCCGTGAGCCCCCAGATATTCTACAGGCGCTACCGCTACAGGATAGACAGCGAGAAGGCCGAGATAAGAAGGGGAATCGTCACCATAACCCATGTCCTGGTCCCTATCGAGAGGATCCACCAGGTCGTCGTCCTCAAAGGACCGATCAACAGGATGTTCGGGCTGGCGAACGTCAACATCACCACCGCAGGCGGAGTGACCACCCTGGAGTACTTGGACATAGAGACAGCCGAGAGCATAGCGGCCATGCTGAACGATACCGTAGTCAAGCTTCTCAAAGACCGTGATCTAGATGGATGAGGAAGTTCAACCGATCGAACTGGAATCCGGGGTCTACAAGAACCACTACACAATAGTAGTCCAAAGCATCCTGACCCAGATAATCACCATAGGGATAGTCACGATGGTCGGTCTGTTCTCCGGCAACGGCGTGGAGTTCCGTTCCACATGGCTGATGGTCATGTTCGTGATCGGTGCGATATCCGTGTTCATGACGATCAGGATCTGGATGAAGACCACCTACACCTTCGGGCCCACCGAGATAACCGTGGTCAGGGATACGCTTTTCAAGAACAAGGTGAGCATCCAGTATTCGAGACTGGCATCAGTCAATGTGAAGAAGACGCTGGTCAACCACATCTTCGGTACTACGATGCTCCTGTTCAACGTCAATTCGTCCGTGAACTCGGCCAGTGCCGAGGCTACTCTCACACTTCCCGACGCAGAAGCGAACAGACTTCGCGAGATGGTGTCCGCCAGGATCTTCCAGAGGGAGATGGTCGTAGAGGACGAGAAGAACGAGGAGACCCTGGTCAAGATCACCAATGCGGACGTCATACTACACGGATTCTTCGGTCAGCCCACCACATCGTCCCTGATCGGTCTCGCCTCGCTGACCTATTCCATAGTAACCATGTTCATCGGAGAGGGCGTATCCATCGTCGGACTTCTGATATTCGCAGTGAGCTCTATCATCCCCTGGATAAGGACCATCCTCAGGTACTACAACTACAGGATCTACAGGGTCGGGGACACCATCACGGTGGAGAGCGGTCTGATAAACAAATACCGTAGCTCCTTCAACATCAAGAAAGTCAACTCCGTCCGTATCAGGGAGCCTCTCCTTGCCCGTCTGCTCGGCAAATCCCTCTTGGAGGCCGAGGTCGTGGGACTTGCAGATACCGAAGGTCTTCCGCTACTGTGCCCGCTTAAAGGAAAGGACATCGTTGATGATCTTGCCGGTAAGCTGGTTCCTGAATTCGTGTTCGAATCCGGTCATCACACCCAGCCGAAGCAGTCGTTCATACCCACTATATCCAACAGGGCCCTCTGGTCGCTGGCATTCATAATCACGGGAGGCGTGCTCTTCCTGTACATCTGCGCCAACTATCCTCTGGATTCCTGGAACGATCTCGACCGCTACGTGATCATAGTCGTCGAGACGATCCTGGTGGTGATCATACCCCTGCTTTTCATGATCCACGGCTATCTGGCACACAACAACAGGGAATTCGAGATGGGTGAAGAGACGTTCATGCTCATCACCGGAGGATACGACAGGCAGAAGGAGTACATCAGGTACGACAAGACGCAGATAGTCAGGGTGTCATCCGACATCATCCAGAGGAGATTCGGCGTCGGAAGATGCAGCGTCAGCCTCATGTCATCGAAGGGCGCTACGGCGATAAACTCGGGGATCTTCCCCATCGATGAGTTGGAACGCGTCGGGACGGAGGTTATGGACAGGATACGCGACGGTAGATACGACTACCGTAAGTATCAGTGAGAAGTCTCGCGCGCATAGTCTTATAAGCAGTACCCGCAATCGCCATATCGATTTCAATGAGCAACAGCTGTCCTCTCGACTACAGATACGGCCGCGCCGATATGAAGGCGGTCTTCTCCGAAGAGAGCCGTATCCAGAACCAGATGTATGTAGAAGCCGCCCTGGCCAGGGCCCATGCCTCCCTCGGAACCATATCCGAAGCGGATGCCAAGGAGATAACCCGCGTGGCCAGTCTGGACGTCGTCAGCATCGATAGGATCAAAGAGATCGAGAGCGAGACCAGGCACGACCTCATGGCCATGGTCAAGGCAATGACAGAGAAGTGCGAGGGAGATGCCGGAAGGTACGTGCACCTCGGTGCCACATCCAACGATATCGTGGACACCGCCACAGCTCTGCAGATCAAAGCAGCGATGGAACTCATCCTCAAGGATGTGGAGGACTTCATCTATACACTTGCAGTCATCGCCAAGAGGGAAAGGGACACCCTCGAGATCGGAAGGACACACGCTCAGTTCGCAATCCCAATCACATTCGGATTCAAGATCGCCGGATACATCGCGGAGATGATCAGGCACAGGGAGAGGATCATCGAGTGCATGCCCAGGGCATGCGCAGGGAAGATGGCCGGTGCCGTCGGTACAGGAGCGGCATTGGGGAAGAACTTCTTCGAGATCCAGAGAAGGGTCATGCAGGACCTGGAACTCACCTACGAACCTGCTGCCACACAGGTAGTCGGAAGGGACAGGTACACCGAGGTCATCTGCCTGATGGCCAACATCGCCACCTCCATCGAGAGGTACGGAACCGAGGTTAGGAACCTCCAGAGGTCCGAGATCGGAGAGGCATCCGAATTCTTCGATGTCAAGAAGCAGGTTGGAAGCTCCACCATGGCCCAGAAGCGCAACCCGATGAACTCGGAGAACTGCTGCGGTCTGGCAAGGGTCATCAGAGGATTCGTCACACCCACGTTCGAGAGTCAGGTCCTCTGGCATGAGAGGGACTTGTCCAACTCATCCACCGAGAGGTTCACATTACCCCATGTATTCATCCTCACCGACGAGATCCTGAAGAAGATGAATTGGATCTTCGAGGGCCTCGACGTCCACGCCGACAAGATGCTCGAGAACATCGAGTCTTCCAGGGGACTCGTCATGGCAGAGCCCCTCATGATGAAGCTGACCGAGAAGGGAATTGGAAGGCAGGACGCACACGAGATCATCCGTTCGTGCTCCATGATCGCAGAGGACGAGAAGAGGCACCTCAGGGATGTGCTCCTCGAGAGGGAGGACCTGAAGGGAGTTCTCACTGAGGAGGAGATCATCGCCACCATGGACGCCGCCAACTACGTCGGAGGTGCCAGGGAGATCGTCGACAAGATGGTGGAGGCCGCCGAGAGCATCCTTGACAGGCAGGTGCCTTGAGATGATGACACAGATGAGGCACGGCCTCATAATCGGAGCCATAGTGGGAGCAGCCCTCACGGCCTTCATGTACTTTTACAACGGCAACCTTCTGGTCGACATCATCATGATTCCGATCGGTGCGATAATGGGTGCCGCCCCTTGGTTGCTCAAACCCAAGGACGAATGAGAATGACAATGCTCCCGGGATCATCCGGGAGCGGTAATTTTTGTTTCAGACCTTGTTTCCGGCGTGGTCGCCGGGTGTCACGTAGTAGACTTCCTCGACCTTCATCTTGATGAGGTTCTTAGCAGGGTATGTCTCCTTCTTGGCGTGGGCTATGCTCACTGCCTTGAGGTAATCCGCTCCGGAGTTCTCGATGGTAACGGTTCCCTTGATCTGGTATGACTCCTTGAAGTCCCTGGTCCAGATGTAGAACGCGGCCTTGGGGTTCTCCTTCAGATTGGCAAGTGTCTTGTTCAGATAGTTGTCCACGAGCCAGATGTTCCCGTCGTCTCCCATGAAGATCATTCCCACGGGTACGACGTTGGGTGTTCCGTCCTTGGATGCCGTTGCGAAGGATATGATTCCGGTCGCCTTCATCTCCTCGAGCATCTCTTCTGTGAATTGCGCCATGGATGCGAATCATACTGCCCAGTTATAATAGTCACCGAAATGCAGATGCTATGACGTCAAACCGTAAATACTACCCCTTATTGGACGCATTATGAAGAAGGAGCCTGTATTCACAAGGGATTTCATCCTGAATATGGCCATATCCATGTGCTGTTCCCTGAACTACTTCACGCTCCTGATAAACATCGTCGGATTCGCTACGGTGACATACGGTGCATCCTCTGCGGAAGCCGGACTGGCCGCCGGACTCTACGTCGTCGGCGGACTGCTCTCCAGATTCTTCTTCGGGAAATACATCGAACTGATAGGGAGGAAACGTGTACTCATCGCCTCGCTGGTCATGTCCGTGGTGATGTCGGCGGCATACTTCTATGCCTCCAGTCTGTACCTGCTGTATATCATCAGACTACTGCACGGTATGACCTACGGTATGGCCAGCTCCTGTACCGCCGATGTGGCGGCGAAGATAGCGGCACTGGTGCCGGAGGCGAAT
>ERZ842401.3499-NODE-3499-length-19448-cov-4.687104_pt1 | contig 19448 bp, 14 predicted proteins | sample MGYA00521270_ERZ842401 | MGnify/ENA primary metagenome ERZ842401 (study PRJEB31892, sample SAMEA3878208) | bioreactor metagenome | biome: Moose rumen | place: Sweden | collected 2011-10 | study: EMG produced TPA metagenomics assembly of the PRJEB12797 data set... | reverse complement strand
CTCCTTTCTTTGATTTTTCTTTCAATTGCTTTTGCATAATACTTCGAATTTAAAGCGTTAAACTTCAGTTTATCGGTGCAAAGATAATGATATTTTTTATAACTACAAAGAAAAGTCCCCAAAATTTGATGAGAAATTATCACTTTAGGACACTTTACGGCTCTACCACCACTCTATATGAAACGATGCGGTTTTCCGATGCGATATACTTCTGGATATAAGTAGTGCCAGTCACCATCCCATACAACTTGCCGTCCACAATGCGCACCATCACACCATCAGCAAAAACGAATGAATCCCCTTCATCACTCGCCAAAGGCTCTCCCGATACTTGAAGATAGACCGTTTCTGACTGAAGCCGGTAATATGAAAACTGCCCCATTTTGGTCATCACATCAAGACTATTATCCGTCAGGCCCATTATAAACCACGTATAACGTCTGTTGTATCCATACCCATTGGATTGCAAAGTCAGCATAGTTCCATTCTGAGCATAGCGTCCATAAGTCATCGAGTCAAAACCATAGACAAAGTAATTGTCATAGCCAATATAAGACCTGTCATCATTGAATGTCAGTAGTTCATAATACCCCTGCTCCTGACTCCCCCACAGCCAGTCCCCAATAAACGAAGCCTCATTGGATTCTATGTCCTTCTCTAAGAATGTTATGCTATCGATATTCTCAATAGCGATATCTTCTATACTCCCATTATGGTAGTTAATACGCATTGTATTTTGAGCATTAAGCCCTACTATCATAAAAAATGCCACGAATATAAGTATAAACCGATTTTTCATCATCCTTGTAATCCCGTATTGTAAAATCATCATCATTTTTTAGGAAAGGGCAACTACACTCCCGTGCCGTTGCCCTCAAAAAAATAAAGTACTTAAATATATTGCCCTATTCGGACAATAAAAGTTCGATAACTCAACACATACTATAGCCCAATATTATTAAGTAAACCTTTCTTCTGTTGAAGAACGGCAAAAGTTGTAGTGGTTCCTCGGCATTCTATTTTGATCATACCTGAACGTTCTTCTTTTAATGGATTCTTCGATGCCTCCAGAACAATTTCGTTTTCTTTACTGATAGAATAGGTTATCCATTCTGGGTATTCTGTCACCTTCCAGTCATCATAGTTACATGTAACTTTTATTTTCTTAAATTCCCCACCTTTAGCTTTAAACTTTATAATACTTTCGCTAACAGCCAATTCAACTGGCACTATTTCGTCCTTTATTTTTTCCTGCTTACTAGCGTTATTCGTACTATCTTTTGTCTCTTCACTCTTTTTTTTACCGGAAACAATGCCCTTCCCTTGTGTATTCTTTTTGATTAATGCGATGGTGTTTTTGCAGGTTGCAATCTGTGAGGCACATAGTTTCTTCTTGGCATCAGAGTCATAACATGCTCGTGCTTTTTGAAAATATGTTATCGCCTGATTTTGCGAAGCCACAGTCATTGTTTGCTGATATTGCACAGCTTTCGCATATAAATTATCACAAGAGCTTTGGGCTAAGATCTTAACATTGAGTGCAATGCCTAAAACAACTAAAAATACGTATTTCATAAACCTGCTTTTATATTTTACATTTCTTCTGATGTATTACGAATATTCATACCATCGCTTTCTCCTCGATTACTATCGGCTTCTGACTCATATTTACCTATATCTATTCTCTCGCTTATTACCTTCGCTCTTTTCTTAAACTCCTCACTTACATCAGGATCTTCACTTTCAAAAATAGCAGATTTTTTCATAAAATTGGAATATGCTTCAAATAGTTTATATTCAACAGAATCTTTTAAGGATTGTAATTGAGATAGCCCTTCGTATTCACTTTCTGACAATTTTCCGACTGACGAATATATCTCGGAAATCCCATCATATGCTTTGAGGTATGCTAATTCATACCCCTCTTCATGTTTGTCACCTATAGAAATCTGTTTAAGAGCATTTGCTTCATATACAGAGATTTGTTTCAATATCGAATCATTTTGATGTATAATCAATGATTGCCGTTCCAAATCATCGGCATTCTTTTTTTGTTTGCTTATCCAACTTACGACAACACAACATCCTAAGATTACTGCCAACGAAACAATTATAAAAAGCCACTTATGCTTCTGAAGAAGTGTTTTCTCATCACTAAATGAGATGCGTCCACCATTTAAACCCGTTTCCGCATACTTTTCAAGTTGTTCTGCAGTAGGTCTTTCCCATGGATTGGTCTTTAAACATTTGGCAATTACTTTTTTTAACTGCTCTGAATAATCGCCTTTCAAATCAGGGATTTCAGCACCTTTCATTTGCATGAGGCCCCCATTATCCCCAAAAGGAGTATCGCCAGTTAACATCTCGTAAGCAGTCGCCCCCAATGAATATATGTCATTTGCCATAATAGGCGTATTGTCTTTTCCGAAACGTTCAGGAGCCATATATGCAATCGTACCTGCAGAAGAAAAGGCGGTACTCATACTCTTTCTTAATGCAGATTTTAGATGCGTGCTCACGCCAAAATCGGTAATCATAAAATCACCATTTTCTGCGACCATTACATTATCTGGCTTAATATCCTGATGAATAACTGGTGGATTCATACTATGTAGCCAAGATAATCCACTGGCAACATCTCTTAATAACCTCCATGTCTGTTTCTCATTAAATTTTCCTACATCTTTTAATATGCTCCCATTCTTACAGAAAGGCAATACTAAATAAGGTTTCCTTTCATATGAGTCATAGTAGAGTGGCTTTAATAAGTTCTTATGATTTGCATTAACAACTAACGAAAACTCGCGCGCGAACACATTCAACCCTTGGTCATCAAGACCTGTTGCAGGGGCATATATTTTCAAGGCAACAGGGATTTCCGTCTTAGTATCCTTTGCCAACCAAACTTCTGAGAAATTTCCTCTTCCCAAAAGTCTTTCCAAGAAATATCTATCGTGAAATAATTTGTTCTCTTCCATTATAATGCAATGCTATTAATTTCATTTAGTTCTCGTCATCACTCATTATTATTCTTATTGTTTCATGCAATAATGGTTCTGACATCATTCCAATAGTTTCAATATCAACATCCAATGCACCTTCGACATAATAATCAGGCAAAAGACCCTCTGTAGGCACCGTTTCATTATTTGCATTATAGTATTGAAATGTTATGGGAACAAGTTTGTATTTACAGTTCTTGTTGCTAAAAGTTTCCATTCCAACACCTTTTCCCGTCGTACGTTCGCCTATTGTAATTACATCCATATAGGGCAGAAGACATATAATCGTACTTTCACTTGCAGAAGCAGTGCGTGGTGACACAATAACGTAAAGTTTCGACATTTTTAATCCATAGATCTGCGTCCCGAAAGTTTGGCCTCCATCGGTTGGCGTTTTGAATCTGTATGAATAGACACTATCTCTACCTAATTCCATTAGTCTTTTTGTCACTATGTCATTATATTTCAGATATTCCAGTAATTGCCCGTAAGCCTCTTGCGGGGCAATTGAACTGCACAAATACTGGCAAGTTGAAATATAACCTCCTCCATTATATCTTAGGTCAAGAACCATATCTGTTATTTGCGAATCAAAGAACTTCTTCAAAACCGGCTCCAATTCGCTTTCCTTGTCGAAACTCTTATAGCACACATAACCTATCTTATGTTCATTTACATAAAAGATGGTGTCACATAATACAGAGCCCCTATTATAAATGTCATTATCAGCACGAGTTTCTGGCTCGTAATATTCATTTCGCTCACAATATGAGAATCTGTCTCTTGGAGAAAGTAATGATTTGAAAAATGAAACTGCATCCAATAGATAATTGCAGGATAAAGAATCAGGCAAGTCTTCTCTCCATAAATAATGCTGATTCATCTGACTATATATCCACTGGTTTTCTTGGACATACACCCCTAACGATAGCGTATCAACAGGCTCTGGGGGGATGATATCGTTGACATCATCCCCGTCAGAGCAACTTTGAGTCACTACTAATCCAATAACCAAAAGGAAGAAGAATTTCTTCATCTAATACTGTTCAAATCTTTAACAAGAATTGTCTGACCTTTAGTCTTGCCTACAATATTTCTTTTATTAGAAGGTTTAACAAGAACGCCTTTCCCTCCAACATTTCCAAGAACTCCCCTAGTCCCTGAATATTTGCCAAAACTTGAAGAAATGTTACTTACAGTACTGCTTAGACGCAGATATGCATAATAACAGCCTCCTGCTTGGGTGTTAAATGATGTTCCGTTACCAAGGGTGTAATAACTACTTTCGTCTTCTGTATAAAATTGCAACCCGACATTTGTCATAGGAAGTATAAACTCATAATCATATATATAGTCATATCCTGCGGAAAAATTTGAAGCATCAATTTTATCAATATACCAATCAAATTGCCCATTGTGATTGTCTGCAATGACTTCAGTATTCCCAAACCTATCAAATTCAAGATATTCCATTATTTTATTTGCCATCAAAGAGAATTCTGTATACCCCAAATTTTTTAATGCTAGATAATTATAATACCTTACTACCAACATTGAACCGGCTGGATACACATTAATATTCACATCCTCGATATCATCACCAACATAAAAATCTGATGATGTAACACCCAAAACCTTGTTTTGGCCACCTATGTAACCGCCATCTATTATTTTTAATCCTTCAAGTTGGTTCTCGTCACTTATCTCCCAATATTTGATATTGTCAACGACGTCGTCAATATGAGTGATAGCAACAGCCGTATACCGTCCTTGAGGCAAGAAAGCCGAAGCCTTCATTTGAACGGCATAATTTGAGTAAGTATTACTGAATTTCTTAACTAATTCACCGTTCTCATTATATACAAACAACTTAACGTTTAATTTGCAGTCTGTATTAAAACTTTCGAGTTCCCCTGCATTTTCTTCACCTACAGAGAAAGTGCCTACTACCGTAGAAGGGTTGACAGTGAAATTTACCGTCTTTGAAATTGTGATATCATCATTAGAACATGAGGAAATCATCGCTGCGAAAAAGGCAGCAGCCATAAATGAAATATATTTCTTCATAACTATCTTTGTAATTTAGAATTTAAATATGTTGAATTTATAACCAAGAGTTAGGCTCGCAGCACTGACTTTGCAAGGAAAGTTACCAGCAAGGTCGCTTGTACCTAAATTGTAGCGTAGGCTTGCATATAAGCCACCTTTTGTCTCATAACTGACGCCAATACAGGCTTTCACATCAAAGCCCTTCAAATCGCCTGTTGCAATTCGGGTATTTGATGCTTCTAAATAATCGGGACTGCTTGATAACAAACTACAGAAGTTGGGGCCTACTTCGATATTAAAGTTTGGTGTAAGGAATATTTTCACCAATACAGGAACCTCCAAATAACTCAATTTGAGATCATCGCCATCAGTTCCTACAGTATGCTGAACGTATGACGGTTCTATTTGGACGCCAAACATACCAGTACCTGCATCACTAGCCTTTGTACGTTTACCAAAACGAGCACTGATGACGGCTCCACCCTCAAAGCCGATACCGCTTTTCAATCCTAAATCAACAGGATCGTACTTGCTCATCATAGACATATTCGCTCCAGCTTTAATTCCAAAATGAACTGCACTTTTACGCTTGTCAACAATTTCAATTTCATCTTGTTCATTCTCTTCATCGGTAAACGTCACCTGAGCGCTTGCCGGAGTTGCCATCCATAAGATAGCTGCAAATAGAAATAGTTTTTTCATCTTTGATTACATTTTTTGATTTATAAATTTATTAATAAAATGGCAAAAAGTGAATACTTGCTTCTTGGCTTGTTTTACCATTACGAAGCATTGCCTTGACTTTAGCATAACGTTCTTTCTTTACTCCTGTAACAGCAAAAACAGCGTTGGCAGTACCATGTCCACGGACACTAATCCCCTTACTCCCAACTTGTTGTCCATCTACAAGAAGAGTCACATTGGCATTGCCACGCTCATCACCACTATTGCTTACGGATACCGTTACGAAAAACTCATTCTTAGGGCTGGCTCTCTTACTATTTGGCTTCGGAGTCGAAAGCGATAAAGAAGCAATTCTAATTGCTGGCTTAGGTTTCTCTTCAACAGGAGATATAGAAGTGATATCTTCATCTGGAACCACTGCTATACTATAATCAATCTTACATGATTGCCTCAATAGAAGAATATCATCATTCCAGACTTCAACTACACAGCGTACAGATTCACTGCTCTCTGGAGACTCGATCGGTTGAAATGAATACGTCCTTTGTGTTCCCTGATTTGAGTTGGCTTGAACAAATAATTCTCTTCCATTACTATCTGTCATCTTTAAACGTATTCCAGCATCTTCCAGAGCCGAAGGTATGCTAAGTTTCAGCCGGCCTCTGTCCGTTACTCCTTGATTTATGGAAATTGTGCCCTGTTCCATCTGCAAACTGAACGATCCATTTAGGAAACGTAAGACTCCACTCTGACCTTTGTATCGTACATTTGCATACTCTCCTCTAACAGGTTCAGCGACCTCAAATTGAGCGGGCAAAATTATTTTACCGTTCTTTTTATACCCCCAAAGATTATTCTCTTTATAGACTGTATAACTATTATCTTCATCTAATCGTTGGACTTGCTCTTTAAAAATCTGAGCTTTATCCCCTACAGAATGATCGTATTTATTGATTTTCAACTGTTCAACTTTCACTTTATATGAGCGCAGAGTCCTGCCCTTACGGTTAATGACATAGCCTTTCATATTATTACTATAAACTATCGCTTCATTCCCAGAGAAAGTCGAGCCAAAGACAAGATCCCCATACCCAGCTTCGATATTAAGATAATCCATATTCTTATTGATATAGTAGGCCTTGTCATCAATCTTGACAGATGCGAAACCTTCACTGAAAGGATGTGCTTGCTGAAATTGGCAAGGTATCACCATATTTCCGTCTGTACCAAGATAGCCCCATCCTCCATTACCTTTCACAGGCATTTTTCCTTCGCTGAACCACGCATAACGAGTAAGATACACATCTTCAGAGACTGGCTGGATATCGTAGTCTCCTTCAGATATGACGGCTTCAATCTTCAGTTGGTTACCTCGTCTATTCATTGCTAAAGAATAGCCATCTTTAAATGATGTTATGCTATCGTAGTCTGCGGGTATTATAATGCGGCTATTTCGGTCAATAAGACCACATTTGCCGTTTTTCTTAACCTTAAACAATCTGCCATAGCCCTCTAACTGAGCAGATGTTGGACGTACTGCCCATTCCGCAGTCTGGGCTTTTGTCTCTACTAGGAAAAAAGATCCCACTATAAATAGGATGCATATTCTGGTATTCATCTTATTTGTACTTTTCAATTTGCTTTTGTATCAATTCTGTATAGTCGTTGTCATTTAATCCCTTTGCGAGTTCTAAAGCCTTAGAGAAATATTCATCGGCTTTCTCTATATCGCGCTCAACAGCATCGGTTCTATCTTCTCCTCCGAGATAATCGCATCCCAATTCATACATAGCCCGGTAATCATCAGGTTTAATCTCCAGAGTTTTTAATAACAACTGATGAGATTTGGCAAAGTCAACTCCAATACCCAAAGCCTTTTGCATGTCTTTAATTGAGTCTGGGCTACTATCGCTCGAACTCTTGCTCTTGAAGTAGATACGACTAAGCAAGAAAGTCGCATCAGAATCACCTTCATCAGCCATTTCGGTCAACATTATTAATCCCTCTTCTGCTGTAGACGGCTCTTTCATCATATGAGCAGCCTTAGCTATTCCTGTTAGTTGCAATTCTGTTGTAACAACTTCTGGAGTGTTTGGTGAGAGTTTAATAGCCAAAACGATCACAACTGCCAGGACTAATAAACATGAAATAACAATCATTGGGAGTTTGAACTTAATATACCAAGGAGTTGGTCCAGGGAATGGATCGCCTCCATCAAGATATACTTGAGCATACCTTTCAACCTCTTCTGCAGTAGGTCTATCCCATGGCTCTTGCTGCAGACACATCTGAATAAGGTGGTTCAACTTAGGCGAAAATTGATCTGGCAAATCAGGTATCTCAGCCCCATTTTTCTGTAAGATACCACCTTCCAAAGTAGTTCCACTGGTAAATGGCACATCACCAATAATCATCTCATAAACCATAGCCCCAAGTGACCAGATATCATTTGCTTTTATCGGGCCGTTATCTTTACTGAACCTTTCTGGTGCCATATATGCTGTTGTACCAGCAGAGAAAAATGCCTTGCTCATACTTTTTCGCAATGTAGACTTTGCATGTGCACTCACTCCAAAGTCTGTAATCATATATGAGCCATTGTCACCAATCATTATATTGTCTGGCTTTATATCTTGATGGATGACAGTTGGATTCATTTCATGCAAATATGCTAGTCCTGCTGCTACATCATGGAGTAAATGCCAAGCATCTTCTTCAGTGAATTGTCCAACCTGTTTCTGAATGCTTCCATTTCTGCAGAAAGGCAAGACTAAATATGGTTTCCTCTCGAAAGAATCATAATATAAAGGTTTGAGCAAATTCTTTTGATTAGCATTGACCACTATAGCAAATTCCCTCGATAATACATTCAGCCCCTGATCATCCAGGCCCGTGGCTGGAGCATATATTTTCAGAGCCACCTCAATATCCGTCTTTATATCTTTTGCAAGCCATACTTCAGAGAAATTGCCTCTACCAAGGAGTCGCTCCAGGAAGTATCTGTCATGAAATAAATTGTTACTGTCCATATCTAGTTCTTTTATTTAAATAGCATTGTTTGATTTGTCTATAAATAGGAAAACGATAGAAACTGAATTTGGTAATTTCAGCAGCTTACGTAACGGACCAGTAAGTTCTGGAGCCAATTGCTGTATCTGTTGTTTCTTACTATCATCGAAATCCGCAGCAAAAAAGTTCGTAAGTTTTAATGTTATATAAACCGTATTTCCTGAGTAAGTGATTTTATAAATGACGAGCCCATCTTCTATCTTCACAGGACATTCCCTATTTGCTTTTAGGACATTATCACGCCAGTCAGATATAATATGTGCCCCTAACCATTCACGCTTTTTAGCATCGTATTTTTGTGTTGCCAAAAGTTTCCCAGAAGTCGTATAGTACTTTCTTACAGTTGGAACTACGCCCGTTTTATCATAGGCAACTTCGAATTTGGAAAATGAAGTAAACTTATCAGTTGGCTTTTTGTTTCCATCATTTATCAAATATGAAATCTGTCTGTTCTTTTCGTTATATGTCATCATATCGCATCGGAAACAAGTACCAGTGGCATCATAATACATCTCCTGTGTTCTGTTTCCTCTATTGTCGTATGAATAAGTTGCCTTAGCGTAACCATTTGACTTAGAGACGACAAGTTTGCCTTCAGTATTAAAATACTCTACAATTTCCTGTTTGTTTCGCTTATTATACTTAGATTTCATAGCATAAAAGCCATCTGATGAAAGCCGTGGCTTACCATAACCATCATAGCAATATATTTCTGCCCTGTTGCCAAAATTATCATACACGACTTTTCCCTCAGGATTGGCATTCGCTCCTGACAGAGGCTTTTCTGAGGCATCAAGATTCTTCTCATAGATGATGCGATTCATTTCATCAAATCCATGTATTCGCTTAAATGTGCTTTGTTCGTCTTGTGCAGGTTTGCCTGTTGTACTCCAATAAGTTGTTTCTATTGGATTTCCTCTTTCATCATAAATATCTTTGACAACAGAATACTTAAATCCAGGGTTATTTATAGCATTGCCTTTTAAGTCAAGAAATCTTTTTTCGACACAATGATTATTGACATCATATTTATTAGCAACGACTGCTGTCCCTGCTTTTAGGCCACCAGAAGCATTTAACGTGTAGGCCTTAACAACGTTACCTCTCGAATCATATTCGCTTCGTTCATCCTCCAATAATTTTCCAGCCACATCAAATATTTTCTCAGAAATACAGAAGTTCGTTTTCTCATCATAGACATATTTTTTTGATGCATAGCCATAGATTGACATACAAGGTTTTTCTTCTGTATCAAGATTCTGGAAAGTTACCCGATTGCCTTTTTCATCGTATTCATTGATATAACCCGCCGTCATGTCACTTCCCAACACCAGTTCACCTTTTGTATCAAGACTTACAAGTTTTGTAATAGCACCCTGCCTGTTGAATGTACTTACAAAACAGGACACACCATCACTATTAATTGTTGGCTTGCCTTTTTCATCATAATAAGAAACCTTAATTAGATTTCCGAATTCATCATAATCCAGCCTAATTTCATGCTGAAACCCACCACTTGTTGTCGGGGTAAGATCACTTGAGTAGTTTTTTATGCTGATATTATTTCCAAGGCTGTCATATTCCATAACTATCTGGTGTACACCTTGTGCATTTTCTATAGGGTTCCCATATTCATCATACTCACTCTGAGTCAGGGGTTGTCCATGTTCATTTGTGGTGAGCACCATCATTCCATATGTTTCTCCTTCACTGGAATAGGTTGTTGGATTACCATCCCCATCAAGGAACGTTCTTTTTACAAGGAACCCGTCTTCATTGCAAGAGTCAAGTGCCGTAACATATCCATTCAGATTAACCATTGGATTACCTTCCATATCAAGTGTAGTCATTTCTGTACGGAAGCCTTGCTCATTATATTGATATGAAAATCCAAATGCATTAACGTCAGTTCTGATTGAAGGTTTCCTATCCAAAGAATAATATTTTTCAGATATTCTGTTGCCATACTCATCATACCCCAACTCTACATAGGCACAATTATTTCCATCATGCGAAGCTTTACGTTCCGCATTCAGATAAGTTACAGAATGCCAATTATCATCATCGTCATACTCATAGCATTTTATGGCGAGTCCTATCCCGTTGGTTGTTACATTCCCGTCAAGGCCTATAAACTGCTCTTCAATTTTATGACCTTTGGAATCATATTTGTATCTCATTCCATGGATATTCTCTGAATCTGTAACAGGAATGTTTTGAAGACCAACATATTGCAGTTCTTCTAACAGGCCCTCATCGCCATATTTTAATATATATCGAGATATCCTACTCTTGTCTTCAAACCAATACCCATCTGTATTATACAATTTGGTGGTATTGGCTTTAAGATTCATTTCCGTACCATACTCGTCATTCTGCCTGAAAGTAACCGTTTTAAGGTTCTCATCATAGTCCATCTTATAAAGGACTTTTCCGTTCGTATCGTAAATTATCTTATAATCAATTTTGCCATTGTCTGTATAGTTATAGTACACATCTGAGAATCTGCTTATCATGTGTTCGGTGTCACTATGACCAATTATTTTCCCAGAAGAATTAACCAATGAAAGACGACGTAGTTTTCGCTGGCTATACTCAAACCTGTACGATTGTTCACGGTGCTTCATTTCACTACCAGAGAGTCGGCCTATTCCCTCCGGAACTCCCCAGTATTCTACGTAATCTTTATAATAAAATACCTTTGTTCGATTGTAGTCCCAAATCCAAAGTCCTGCGATCAGAAGAACAATTGCCGCTGCTGCAGTTGAAAAGTAGAGATATCTTTTACCATCTTGCTCTTTCCAACTTCCTGTTTCAAGATAAAGTTGGGTCTTTTTTCTAATAGTTTCTGCACTAGGACGATTCCAAGGCTCTGCTTCAAGGCAACTTAAGATGAGTTGTCTTAATTCTGGCTGTAGTGTATCGGGCAACTCTGGCAAAGGCTCCCCCATTGCTTGAACCATACCGCCGTTCTCTCCAAAAGGGAGATTGTCTGTCAATAGTTCGTAAGCAGTAGCACCAAGTGACCAGATATCGTTCATATTGACAACTGGTGCATCTTTTTCAAATCGTTCAGGTCCCATATAGCGTTTTGTACCGCCTCTTTCACTATAATAGAGCCTTTCACCCTCTAATCCCATATACGCTTGTGAATCATCAACAAATGCTTGAGCACTAATACCAAAATCAGTCACCAAGAAATTGCAGTCATCGTCCAATAATACATTATCTGGTTTGATGTCCTGATGCACAATATTATGAGCATGCAAGCATTCCAATGCGGCAGAAACGTCATGCAAGAATTTGATTACATCCTTTTCATCAGCCCTCCCCAACATAGATGTTGCAGAACCATTCTCACAAAAAGGCAGCACTAAGTACGGAGTACCATCATAAATTGCATAGTTAGTCGGGGTAAGCAGGTTTTGGTGCTGTATATTATAAACATACGTGAATTCGCGTTTAAACTTCTGCATTCCAATGGTATCAATACCCTGATATGATGAAAGTACCTTTATGGCAACTTTTAGGTTATTGGCCATTGTATCAGTTGCAAGCCAAACTTGCGCTGAAGCCCCATAACCAAGTTCTGTTACCAAATGGTAGCGATTGTCAAACAACATCCCCCGCTTAAGTTTCATATCCAACAGAATTAAAATAACCGAGCCAAAATGTCAATAAAAAGCAGTAATGCTATTATAAGTATTAATATTGAAACACCAAATACAATTGCAGCAGCAACATTCCAGTTATGTCTTGACGAGCGGAAGTGCTCCAAGTTTCTATATGCTCCATTATTCCAAGCCATACGAGATCCTTTCACACCAAGCCAAATACTGATTCCAAGGTTTATCAAACTGAAAATTGGAGAAATAATCGCAAGGCCCATTATTGTGAAAGCAAAAGAGAGTACGCCAACCACAAGTTGCACAAGAGACACGTATACTTTATTGAAGACTCCCCAAATCCATCCGAAGAAGAATGCTCCCCAGTTCCATTTGCCGATTTCACGTTCAGTTTGCGCCGATGAGGTTCGGATATCCCCACGACTCTCCATATCATATACAGAAGAATGTCTTTGCTCTGTTGGAGGCGGACCGTACATAACTGCGGGCCGCTCCTGCTGGATGGTTTGTCGGCCTTGGTTGTAGATGTCTGTCGGCCGAGAGTGCCCGCTAAATCTCTGTTGGCCGTCAGAAGTCGAGTGGACATCACCTCGGATGTTTCTTGCCACAGTGGGTCGGCCTACAGGTACGATCAGCGGTTCTATTTGGTTCCAAGTGAGTTCATAGACACCAGCCAATACGATCTTATCACCACGATAGATGTTAACACTCCTACCCTGTATCTTTTGCCCATTTATTATCGTTCCATTAGAACTATGGTCAATGAATGTCAGGTCTGCCCCCTGCTGAATGATCTCTGCGTGATCATTGCTCACGATGTCGTAATCTTCGCTTATACATATAGTACTTTGCGGATTACGTCCTATGGTAATTGGTCTACTCATTTTTTAGATCCTTTTCTTTTATTTTCCTTAGATGCTCTAATACTCGATTGAGTCTTTACATTCCCTCTTTCTTGATCCACTTCCTTACTCTCATCTTCCTTTTTAGAGTTTACACTTTGATTATCCTCTACGGGAGTTATAAATATCCCCTCACTGATTTTTATTCCCTCTTGGCGTGAGGAGTCTGTATGAGACTGGGCACTCACTTTATCCTTTTTGGGAGTGCCAGAAGCATCCTTACCAGATTTTAACTGAATCTTTTCTTTCTGAGATTTAGAAGATTCCTTATTACCCGAATCAACAAGACTTGTAGCCTTATCATCTTTCTCATCAACTTCAGAGCCTGCATCAGCCTCTTCTGTCGATTTTTCTCCTATGGAGTCAGTGGCAATCGGTACTACCGATGTGTCAGTTTTTTCATTTTTCTGATTCTGGAAAGAGACTAATCCATCTCTGAAGAACCAGAGCGCAGATGCCGCAAGTATAATGATAAGCGAGATTAGTGAAATTATACGCACCCAGTGCCTTGGCTTCCTGACGTTGTTCGTGTCATCATTCCCCTTTAAATCAGCCCCATTGCGACTATATTGGGGAATTCGTTTAATGTCAGATTCTGCACCCCCTGACAATATCTGACAAAGGGCTACCGTACAATTATCTGCTCCTGCTGCATCCAAGGCTGCCTTTATCAAGGCATCAACACATTCTGTCATATTTCCTTGATTTGCAACTATGACATTTTCTATTTCTTCGTCCCGAATCATTCCATTCAGGCCGTCTGAACATAGCAGGATGATGTCATTGTTGCAAAGTTTTTGAGGCATCAAGAGACAATCTGGGTTTGCTTTTGCTGTAGCATCGCTCAGAGAACGGGTTATTATATTGCTATCAGGGAAATCAAACGCATCTTCCTTGCTGATTTTTCCTGCGTCGACCAACTGCTGAACATAAGAATGGTCTTTGGATATCTGGAATAAGCCTGTATTGGGGTTGAATATATAAGCCCGGCTGTCCCCACACCATGATACATAGAGATTTCCATCAAAGAGCCAGGCAATGACAATCGTTGTACCCATTCCCCTTGATTCAGGATTGTCTTTAGCGAACTCCTTAATGCGTTTGTCCGCTTCGACAATCACCCCTTTCATAAATTTCTCAATAGTAAATCTTGTCTTGACAACCTCATCGGTGATTTTATCCGGACTGAAGCATTCTCTGACTGTATTAATTGCGATTTCAGAAGCGACTTCGCCCGCATTCATACCTCCCATTCCATCCGCAACAACCAACAATGCTCCCTTTCGTCCAAGGGAGTATTGCTGATTGTTTACCCACTTCATCGGGGTTTCTTCCAGATTTGCAGAAGCCTGAAAATTATCTTCGTTATTTGCACGCTCCAGACCGACATCGGTCTTAGCCGCCATGCGGAATTGTATGTTACCCATACCCTATTTCTTATTCGTTTTGTTCTTTTTCTTGGTTGGAGCATCTACAGGAGTTAGGTCGAGTTCATCGTCCTCTTGCAATTCATTCTCCTTAACCTCCGAAATCTTTGTTTCTTCTTCGGATGATTCGTCTTCAGTGGTAAACGGGGCTGTTAGTTTCCATTTGCCATCAGACGACGTAATTATACCCACAAGGCAGAAGTTTACTTGTCCATTGCCAGGGAATTGAGGACAAACATATATTCCACCTATCACATTCTTCTCGTTTGCTGGAGCATCTATGACATATTCAACTTGTCCTGTCTTGAATTCCATTTCCTTACTTATCGAATTTGTAGAAATTGAAGTATTTGAATCCTCTATCATTCTTTTCTTCGACTCAAACCATATCAACCAGCCTTTCTTCTTACCACTAGTATAGTCAATCTCCATACCTGATGGTACAGAATCATCAGTCTGAGCTATATAAAGACCTTCTGGCTGTTTACCTGTCATTTTCAATGGCTGTTGTTTGAAAGTTCCTTCCGATTCTGAGATGTCACGTGTCTCTGTCCGTGAGATGAAAGGAGTGTAACCACTTCCAACTTTCTTGTAATTAGCATCATCATTCCAAGGCTTAAGTGCATTGTCTGTTACAACTAACCCTTGGTTCGTTTTTACACCAATAGTAAAATTGCAGCCAAACTCATTTTTGCTGTTTCTACCATAAGTTTTTCCCGTTTTGTCTTCTCTAAGTTGGTATGCTTGTTTCACTACCACTATACAGCCTTTTACAGCATCTTCAGTTATAGATTGACCTGTAGACTTTACAAAAATCTGTGCATTTGAATTAACGACAAACAATGTCGCTATCAACAAGATTGTTAATCTCTTCATGATTTCTTATTTTTAATATTATGGTATCATTGAAATTGGCACAAAACGTCCTTTTGCATAGTTCGATCCAGAAACGATGGCAACTACCTCCCATCCGTTTTCAGACTTAACAAAAATAGGCCCACCAGAATTGCCGCCTTCTGTATTGTTGTTTGAGACCATGATAGTACCACCAAGTTCTTTGCTCAGGCCGTCTTGTGAGCAAATAGCCTCAGAATATATAGGCTTACTTCCTTTTGCCCATCCATGAGGATATCCAAGTATATACAATTTTGTGCCTTGTTTCAGTTGGCGCGAAAGATCCCTATTTGCCTTTACTCCACCTCCTGCATGATTGAAATACGCAAAGTCCATTGCCCCCAGCGCCCCCATACGGATGTTTGCGCCACTTGGTATCTCTGCCAGAACTTCTTTTGTACTAGGATGAATAACTTGGAATGGTTGTTCAAGTCTGTACACATGGTCGGATTGCCCAAATTCCTGTATTCCACTGTTGGTGAGTGTAAAAGAGCCACCAGGTGATACACATTCATATTTTATATCCAATTTGCCTTGTTGCATAAGGATATTCAGGAGAAGTTCATAATATACCACTACAGGACTTGCGTCACCACGCATTATAACCTGCCCGTCTCGTATATAGAAATTATTTGAGTAATAAGGTGTCGTCACATGACGGGCGGTGACAAACTTCCCCTCTTGTAGTTGGAAGCCTGTACCAGTCCACTCGTAAGCCTCGTCTCCAATGGTAATTGGTTTGCCATCAATATATGGTTTAGCAGTAATATGATAAACATGGGGGTGTAAAGGGGACATATCTATACCCTGTGTGCCTTTGTCATTTCCACCATCATGGATAATAGTTCTAGTTCTTACTATAGTCCTCGGTTTCAGTTTTGACAAACTGTCAATAATACCTCCTTGGTTATTAAGTAGTCGTTTCTGTTCGGCAATGAGTTTTGTGTTCTTTAGATTGTCTTCATTTGCCTTTGCAAGTTCCTTTGTATTATCTTTAATCTTCTCGTTTTGCATGAAGATGACAGTCCCTCCAATTCCAACAGCTATTACTAACACCGTTGCCAAGGCTGCGATTGCTTGCTTATATGGTCTCAGTGCTTGTTGACGGAACAAACTTAGACGACGGGTCAGTCCAATACTTCCGACTGTTGCCTTTTTACCTGTCGGAACTATAAATCTAAGTTTGGGGCCATTTACCGACAATTGTATTTCATCACCGTTCTGAAGATACCACTCCGTCTTGACGGGCCTGCCGTTTAGTAGTGTGGTGTTGGTTTTTGATATCTGTACCAGTTTCCAGTTGTCACCATCTTTTACGATGGCAGCATGGCGCCGTGACACCGTCGTAAAACTGTCATCAAAGCGAACCTGACAACGGGAGTCGCGGCCAAGTTCTATCTGGTCGACAATGATCTCCTGTGCCTCTCCTGCACGATGATACTTACTGCTTACCCTATGTTCCAACACATAGTATTTCCGACCGTCCGGATTAAAGACCGAGCCCATGCCAGCTCCGATAGAGCCTGCCAAGGTTGCCCGATAGGGCTTTGTTGCTTGTCCTACCATATTATTCTGTTTTTAGTTTTTTCTTTTAATATCCTTCTGCTCTTAGTTTGGTGTCGCCTATTGAAATGATGTCTCCAGGATTGAACACCATACCCGTTTTACTTACCTCTTTTGAATTCACGTATGTTCCATTAGTGGATAGCCTCCACCCGCCAGTCATATATCTGTCCCATTGCCCATCGCGAATAACCCAACTGCCAAGATTATAATCGAGTTCCAGCGTACAATGTCTACGGGATATATAACTACTCGTTTCTTCTGAGATTGATATATCATTAGGCACAGCATTGTCCTTTCGTCCAACCGTCAAAATAGACTTTTCACCTCTTAGCAAGTTGTCAAGATAATACACTTTGCCGTAATCGTCGCCCTGCATTACCCTCAGCAACACCCCATTTATAATTCTCGTCTGGAAAGGTGGGCTCTGGATTTCTGGCTCACGTGATGTCTTTTGAGGTTCAAATGGCATCTCTGGGACAAACTGAAGCACATCTGAGACAGTTTGCAATCTGTCCTGAAACTTTGGTTCAAGACATCCTTCTAACATTTGTTCCCATTTCCTTCCTTCGGGAATGCGCTGTAGAATACTTCTACTCCAATCACCATTCTTGCATTTTCTGAGATAAGCCATCAGATCTCCCTCATCGTTAAGAGGGCCAAATGGCAATTCTCCAGTAAGCAGTTGGTACATCATAACACCAAAGGAGAATATGTCAGTAGTTGGCAAGACTGTTGCGTTTCTCTTGCGATTAAGTTGCTCAGGTGGCATATATGCATAAGTACCAAACATTTGCTGAGCCTTGCCAAACAAATCTGTTTGCGTCATCCTATTGTTTCTGTCACCTGATATGCCAAAATCTGTAAGAGCAAAATTGCCATTTTCTTTTAACAAGACATTTTCTGGTTTCAAATCTCGGTGTACTTTACCACATCGGTGTAAGGCATCAAGTCCCTTTAATACATGAACAGCAATTTTGGGGAGGTTTAACTGTGTACGCTCTGAAAGAGTGATAATGTCACCTCCCGTGCATAGTTCCATTACAATATAAGGATTTCCCAAAGCCAGCCCATGATCTAATGAGTGCACAAGATAATCACTATCAATACGTCCTGTTTCATACTCCATATCGAAGCGTTTAACCAGTCCCTCCCGTATCTCAGGAAGAACTTCCCAAAGCCTCAATAGTTTAAGGGCATAATGGTTACCACGACTATCATGAACGGCATAGACTACACCAAAAGTACCTTCTCCAAGCACTTTTTCTACTCGGTATTTGCCATCAATGTAGTCGTTGGCACCAAAGTCGCATCGTTGGATATCCTCTGGCATAAGGCTGCTATTGTTCTTTAAATTCAAACAAGCGATTTCCAAGTAGAATGATATCACCATCATGCAATTCCGTCAAATGGGATGCTTGCACGAACGTCGTCTTCTGCTCACTCTTATCTTCAATATACCAATGCCCGTCCTTATGAGTAACGGTTGCTTGTCCCTTTGATGATATAGTGGGATTTCCTGGCTCTGTATTATCACGTTTCAACGAGACCTCGCTACCTTCAAACTCGGTGTTCTCAACAGGCTTTCGCTCATTCATTCTTTGAATCGGCTTTAGAATGAAAGAAGGTTCTGCTTGGTAATTCATCATATAGGGGTTAATGGTGCCTCTATAGACTCCTCCTTCTGTTACGACTTTGCGTGTCTGCTTGAATACTGGCTCTGGTTCATCCGCAGGTTGAGCCATTCTTGTCGGATGACGCTGATACCCACCACCATTAGGAGCGCTAATGGGTTGCTGTGAATTAGATGTTGTAGGTGAGTAGTTGCAATTAGGACACTTTAGAACACCTGCCCGCATAGGATATCCACACTTCGGACAAGAGTTTTCTGAAACGGTTGGCGTTTCAGGCTCAATCGGACCATTCACACTTGGGCCAAACACCTGATTTTCCATCACAGTTTTCTTCAAACCGTCTTCTCCGTTATTTATTGGTTGCTGTGACTGGTATCCCCCTTCATAACCATAGTCCACTTGTGTATCTGCATCAAGAGGGGAACCACATTTTACACAAACAGTTTCATTGGGTTTGTTTGGCCAACCGCAATTTTTACACCTCATAGTCTCAAACCATTGTTTGTAGCCTAATAGCACCCCGAATATCAGCAGTTCATTATTATTTTGGTTCTCCTTAGTATACAAAAAAGGCGTAGGTGCTGTTCTTCTGCCCATC
>ERZ842401.3498-NODE-3498-length-19453-cov-4.971904_pt1 | contig 19453 bp, 20 predicted proteins | sample MGYA00521270_ERZ842401 | MGnify/ENA primary metagenome ERZ842401 (study PRJEB31892, sample SAMEA3878208) | bioreactor metagenome | biome: Moose rumen | place: Sweden | collected 2011-10 | study: EMG produced TPA metagenomics assembly of the PRJEB12797 data set... | reverse complement strand
TAGCGCCACCATCACCATAGCAGCCTAAAGGCTTAGTCGGGAAAAAGCTCGTGCAACCAATGGTAGACAAACCGCAGGAACGTTTGCCCTTGTAAGTCGCACCGAAGCTCTGAGCACCACCTTCGATTACGGCAAGATTATGTTTTTCTGCAATAGCATTGATTTCATCAAAATCAGCGCACTGCCCATAAAGGCTGACCGGTATAATCGCCTTGGTTTTGTCTGTGATAGCTGCTTCAATCTTTTTCGGGTCAATATTGTAGCTTACCGGATCAATGTCTACGAATACCGGCGTTGCACCAACCTGAGCAATAACTTCCCCCGTGGCAATATAAGTAAAGGCCGTGGTAATGACCTCATCACCCTGCCCGATATTCAAGGCCATCAAGGCAATCTGCAAAGCATCTGTACCACTGGCGCAGGTAATGCAATATTTCGTGCCGACATAATCGGCCAGTTTTTCTTCCAACTCTTTAACCTCGGGGCCAAGAATAAACTTGCCTGAAGCCAACACATCCGCCAATCTCCTGTCTAATTCATCTTTAATCGAAGCCTGCTGTGCAGCCATATACTTTTTAACCGCCAAAAAAACGACATCGCCTATCAAGTAGCGGATCGCTTTATCGTCCTTAATGAACATCAAAGCACTATCTGCCTGTCCGTATGCTGATGTACGCCGCTATGATATACCGACGGCTAATACCACGACACGAACTTTACCGTGAACGGCGCTTCGCCTTGCCCTTTCCGGAGTTTTACGAGTTCAATACCTCTGAAAAGCTGCCCCCTGTATCGACGATGAGATTATCCGAAGCATTCAGTACGGGGATTCCTTTTGAACCGCCTTTGGAGCTTATTGTCACCCGGTACAATATCAGTTATAATGTACTCAAAGAGAACAAAGCACTATGGGACTTTCTGCCATTGCGAGGCTACAGCTTCTTCGTCCACAACGTAGAGGACAGAAAGAACACCGGCGAATCCCCGGCAGATGCCATCCGCAATGCCACAGATTACTGCATCGAACACGATATTCTACGAAAATTCTTATTGGATCATTATGAGGAGGTTTTCGACATGTATAGCTTGAGATGGAATGAAGAAGACTATAAACGAGCCATGCAAGAAGATGCTTATGACGAAGGCATGGAAAAGGGCATGGAAAAGGGCTTAGAAAAAGGGAAACTGGACACTACAATATTCGTTGTAAAAAATATGCTGAATATGAAACGCCCCTATGCTGAAATTACCCAGGCCACCAGCATGCCTCCCGAAGAAATCGCCCGCATTGCCGAAGAAGCTCATCTTTCTTACTAAACACAATACGCTCTTGCTCCCGCCCATAATGGCGGGAGTTTTTATTTTCCCGCAGCTTCTATTGCCTGTACTATCTTATCTGCGGCATGTCCATCACCAAAGGGATGATAATCTGCACTTACGTCCTGCGGAATAGCATTTTTTTCCAAGATATCCTCTACCTTCGGTTTTGCCAAAACATTATGGTTACCCACCAGTAATCCTCGGTCTGCCAAATCTTCACGCTTCATCTCGTCCATCGCACTGGCCGTCCCCCCCAAAAGCAAACTTGAAACATGGTCCGTACAGATACGATTGATTTCCTCAGGATTCGTACGGCAATGTGTACGCGTCCCTGCTTCTACATGGCAAAGGGGAATATGCAATTTGGCCGCAGCCAGTGCAGCCGCAAGAGTTGAAGAAGAATACCGTTATGTTCCCCGATACTGGGAAATCTATCAGCAAAGAAAAGAAACCATCGAGTGGGTATTTGCCGATGTAAAAGAAAAACATGTAATGAGATATGCGACGATGCGTGGCCTGGCGAAAATTAGGATGCAGGTGACGCTTACATTTACATGCATGAATTTGAAAAAATTGCCCTCTGGAAAAAGAGGGCAGGTAAAATACCTTTTGGCTTTATTCGTGTTATACATAAAAATGATGTGGAATATCCGAACAATTTTCTGTACAGAAGAAAATATGGCATAAATTATGCCCCATAATAATCACGATCCGCTTATCAGCAAAACGAGTTCATAAAAGGTATTTAGGTTTACGAGATTCATAGGTATGCTTCTTTGAAGGCAAGATTTTCATTCAATTCACTGCCCTGATGTATCTTTCTTACATAGCATGAGAGCCACATCTCAGAAGTGACACAGAGCAAGTAGCACTCTACATGATTATGGATGTTGGCTTGCCGACATAGGTATAATTTTTCAAGACTTCAGGTTAAAGAAAAACTGTTCCTATAACAAGTTTGTGCTATCTGCAACACCAAGGAATTTTTTTATAACAGTCCTCCCCAAAAACATAAAGCCAATCATTCCTATAACCGATAATATGATATTCACTTTTAAACTCCCAATAATTGATAATACACATAGTAATATATCCAAAGATAGCAACCCCCAAAATTCTAACCAATGAATGCTAATTCCTAATTCATTTCTGTTTTGTTTCTCTCGAATAAGCCACATGACTAAATAAGAAAAAAAAGCAGCAATTCCAACAGCATACAAACCAATAAAACTTATCAAAGTAATATTTACTATTGTATTGATAACCGCAGCGTATATACTCGTATAAAAAGCGCCTCTAGTGTTTTTGGCACGTAAATAGCTTACACCATAAAATGAGCAAAAATTTTGAAATACTGCGCCAAGATAATAAAACGGAATATAGTCACATGCTATCTTATAGTCTTCACCCATTACGAACCATACACAAATCTTCGTTACAGGGACTACAATCCAAAGCAATATAAAAGAAAACCAATACAACCTCCGAAAAACAATGGAAAAGAAATCCTTTTCCACCTTTTCATTTGCAATAGCCAAATCCTGCCATGAATTCAAAAATATTCCAAACACAGATTGCAACACTGTAGGAAATTTAACTGCAACAGCCAATATACCATTTGCACTAATACTCAAAAACGCTAAAACAATATAACGTGCAGAAGAATCCACCACCCACCAGCTCAAATAATTTGGTATGAGAGGAATTGAAAAAGCTAGTAACTCTTTTATCCTTTTAACATCAACATAGCCAAAAATATTAATACGAAGTCGTTTCTCCAAGAGAAATATTGCCACAATGCCTATTAAATTCGCTAAAATATAACTCATAAACAGGCTCTCCACACCACGATGAAGTACACATAACTGTACAATGTTCATAGCAAGAAAAACACAGGTGTATAAAAGCCCTGACATTGCAAACAACCACTGTCGCTTTAAACCTCTAAGAATTTTCTGACTGACGTTAAAAAACATTGCAGAAAAAAGTCCGCCTAAAAAATAAAACAAATAGGGGATTCCTGTAAAACAATTCACAATCAAGATGATTGCTAATGCAACAAGCGAGCTAACTAGCAAAAACTGGTAGGTAACCCTAAAATAAATGCTACTTTCAACATTTTCTTGAATAATCCATCTGTAAACTGCATCGGAAACCTGCATGGAAATAATCGGTATCAATAAACTTATAGTGCTTATCAGCACATCATAAGTACCTAATTCTGTTGTACTTAAATAATGCGTATATAATGGAATGATTAAAAACATCAATATTTTAGTTCCAAAAGTTCCGACTGCATATATTCCAGTACCAACAATCAGCTTTCTTCCATTATCAGATTTATTCATTTAGTGCATCTCCATTTATGGGGAAAGGAAATGCTTTTAACATCGAATCAAAATCGATTTTTCCCGGTTTCCAATCTTTAGCATATTCGATAATTTCTTCTGTACTATACCCCTGATAGATTGGATAGCATTTCTGATTATATTTTCCAATTGATTGATAAAAATCGCGGAACTTAAAATCCCATTCCCAACCACAATTATGTGGAACAAATTCCACCCATATTGACGGAACAGCATAACTCTCCGCTACAATCAAACCATGAAGTGATTCCGATATTATAAGTTTACAGCTAATAATATCATCAATTATATCCGTCCACCTATCATATTGAGACATATCAATGATTCGTACATCATGAGATTTTTTTAAGCACTCAATCCACTCACATTCTCCGGTTCTATAATGCGGAATAAGGCCAATTTTATCTACGGCCTCTACTTTGGGCTTATACACTAGGGGCAGAAGCATTGCAGGATCACCATACACTTGTGGACAATCAATCCCATTTTTCATCAACACTTCACGAGTAAGTGGACCACGTACACTTAGTACCTTTTCTGGCCTACCCACCAATACAGGATTTGCTGTAATTGCACCTGATCCATAGATAATTGTATTATCCAAGCAAAAATCTCCGATAATACTACCAATTAAAGAGTATCTTTTCACGCTAGGGCAAAAAAACAACTGATCAAAAGGAACAAAATTAATCTTTTTATCACTGATCAGTGTAAAAAGATGGTCGTTTAAATCGTCGCCCCAATTATTTTTTCGAACTTTCCCCAACAGAGTTGTAAAAACGAAGCAACAACCATATATCGTCTTTTTTCTCCTTAAATAATTGATACAAAAACGTATATTCCAACATAATGTCAAAGGTATTCTATAGAGGAATCTAAAAATTCTTATCAGCCAATATACATGTTTAATCGTCCTTTTTATCTGCTCCACAAAAACTCCTCTTTCATGAATTTTTTATTAGGTTTACTTCATTTTTCCTATATACAGCTTCATAATTATATACACTAAAATATATAATCGTTTTCTCATCGCAAAGTTCAAAAACACTTTTATCATTCGATATTTTTTTCGTTTTTCAAAATTAAAATCTACGATATTAATCGCTCTTTGATATGAATCACTTTCAATAGAACGCCTTAGTACATCATATTTCATGGTAAACGGATTATTATTCCTGCAATTAAAAATATATGCTCTAGATAAAAATATAAGATCATGCCAAATACGATAAGAAATTCCTTTATCAGCTCTTCCTCTCCACAGTGTTTCACCTACAGTAAATTCCCTCTCAGTAATATAAAGAAATTCTTCAGCGCACTTGCTTCTATACCCCTGCGTTACAGAGCCCTTTCTGACCGCATAAATATACCAAACCGACTTGCATATAACAGCTGTTTGACAGCTATTTAATAATTCAATATTCCAAAGAGTATCTTCATTCCATTCGGGAATCACATCAAAAAAAACATGTTTAAATAGTTCCCGCTTGAAAAATCGACACCAAGGACCATCACTGATATATCCCTGTTCAAAAACGAGATATTCAGCTTCATAACCTAAAATATGATTTAGCAATGACGCCATATCTTTTTTATTTTCAATAATAAAGATATCTGGATTATCTGTTGGATTTTGATGTTTTCTTATTCCTATATCAGCTAAATCTTTATGAACATATCCAAATAAAATATCTGGATGATATTGTTTAATTGTATTCTTTGCTTGCATTAAACATTCATTGGTTATATAATCATCAGAATCCACAAAAAGCACATACTTACCATGTGATTTTTCAACGCCATAATTTCTCGTTGAGGATGGGCCAGAATTTTCTTTTTTATAGTAACTTATACCAGAGTATCCAGAACAAAGTTCCCTATACGCATATGAATTTTCATCTTTACTACCATCATCAACAATGACAATCTCAACATCATTATCAATCTGGCCACATACACTATCAAGACAACGCTTTAATAAGTACATAGATACATTATAAACTGGTATAACAACACTAATTAAAGGCATTTACCTCACCACCTTTCCATCTTGCAAAAAATCTTAGCATTATGGCTAAAAACAGTTTACCTCGAATCATCATAGCAAATATGAATCAACCTCTTAGAATCGACTTTACCTTTAGACTAATGGTAGTATCCAATTCCGGTCGGATCTTTGAAGTCTCAAATTTAATTTTTGGCGTAAGAAGACTTTTTTCCGGCAGAGGTATATCCAACAGACATGGCTCGGAATCATCCAGCCATGCTTTATACTCATCCAAATCTTCATAGGAATGCAATGCTGCCGCTTTGATTCCATAAGACTTTGCAATCTTTTGAAAATTAGGTACCGTATAGCCACTAGCAGCAGTAGTATTAGCAAAACGATCGTTGTGTTCAAGATGCTGAGTTTCACTAATTTTACCTAACACATGATTATTCAAAATGAATATTTTTACAGGAAGATTCTCCCTGCGGATAGTTTCCAATTCTTGAATATTCATCTGAAATCCACCATCTCCAGAAATGCAATATGTCGGCACAGTTCCCATAGAAATACTGGCTCCAATGGCAAAAGGTAAACCACATCCCATTGTTCCATAACCGCCACTGATATGTATACGTCCCTCTGTCCCTTTAAGATGTAGAGATTGCGCACACCAGCACTGATTCATACCAACATCAACAGAGACAACAGGATTTGACGGCAGTAAGGAGGAAATTTTTTCGACTGCGTAATTTCCTGGCTGCTTATCGTAATCATCCAGAAAAGCCTTAGCTTCCAAGCATTTCATCTTCCAAGCAGAATAATCACCCACATCTTCACTCAGGAGCATTCGCAGGAAATCCAGTGCGTGAGTATGATATTTTTTCTCATTAGTCTTGATATCACGACTGAGTTCATATTCGTCAATATCGCAACGTATTAAATCAGCCTTGGGTGCAAAAATATCCGGAACCCTGCCCACTTGACGAATTCCAAGTCTTGCGCCGATGCTAACAATTAAGTCAGCTTCATTGAGCATCATATTGGCAATTCGATTGCCATGTGTCCCAATAAAACCTATATGCAAATCGTCCTGCGCCAAATCAACACCATTCATAGTTGTCAAAACAGGGATATTGGTTTTACGCACAAATTCATGCAACAGTTCTACTGCACCAGCACTTCTTACACCATTACCCACCAATAATATCGGCTTGTTGTATGTCGAGCGGAAAATCAATCAAAACGCCCCCTTTTCTCCCCAATAATGCCATGTTATAGGCTCTGGTCACAATATCAGCAAAGCCTTCGGCGCTGTTTGCTGTCACAGAATACTTCGTGATGTTTCTCGTCATGGAAACGATATCCATTTCCTGAAAACCATTCTGTCGAATACCAGAAAAACCTTTCATTTCCTTGGTTGGAACGTTCCCACATATTCCCATAATAGGTATCCCATCAAACCAAGCATCTGCCAAACCGCCTAATCCATTCACAGCTCCCGGTCCGGAGGTCGTAAAATATACACCTATTTTTCCGCTTGTTCTGGCAAAACCATCGGCGGCCAACGCACATCCCTGCTCATGGTAACAGACATGTGTTTTTACTTCATCACTGCGCATATAGAGTGCATCCATAAACGGAACAATATAGCCACCGGCATAGCCAAAAACATCTGTAACGCCATGCTGAATCAAAAAGTCAACCAAATATTCCGAGCAGTTCATAGTCTCCCCCTCCCGAGCCATCAGCTGTATAGCTGTTCATCCGGAATTTTTAATAAAGCCTCAAACAATGCTAAATCTTCTTTTTTCGTTATCTTGATATTGCAGGTAGTTCCTTTAGCAAAATAAACCCGTTCTCCACAGTGAATCAAAAGCGAACTTGTGAATGTGGTATCATGCAAATTTTCTTTTTCCGCTTGTTCATAACACCTTAATGCCAGCCCATATTGAAAGACCTGCGGTGATGCCGTAAGCATAACATGTTCCCGGTCTACATCTGTGATGCCTGAAACAAAATCATCCGTGTAAACAATTGGAGGATGACAAGCAATTGAAGATGAGGCATTCCCCTTTTCATGTGCCACATGCAAAACTTCATCAATAGCTGCCTGAGGCAGAACTGGTCGTACCGCATCATGAACAATAATATAATCACCTGCTGCTATCTTATCCTTGAGAAAGAAAACGCCATTGCGTATGGAATCATGGCCAGTTGCACCCCCCTCAATAATCCACTGCACCTTGCTAAGCGAATAAGCCTCGACCATTTTCTGTAGCTTATCCATCCATTCTTTGACACATACCACAACAATCTTTTCAACAGCGAGATTATATTGGAATCGTTCAAGTGTATGTACAATGATGGGTTTCCCGGCTACTTCCAAAAATTGTTTTGGAATCTCTGCCCCCATTCTTTTGCCAACACCACCAGCCAGCAAAATTACATAGTTTTTCATGACTTAATTTTATTCCTTATCCAGTTTCAGCAACGTCTCCATAAATTTTTCCATGTACTGTTTGTGAGCAATGGTCAGTCTCAACCAGCCTGTAAGACCATCCTTGCCGCAGAGAATCAAAATTCCATTTTCTTCCAGTAAATCCGTGATTTCCCGAGAAGACTTACACTTCGGCTTGATGGCTACATAACAGCCTTCGGATGGCAGTGTCTCATATCCATGTTCTTTTAACGCATTCAAAATATATTCTTTCCCCTCATTATATTGTGCCGTCAGTTCAGCCAGAAGCTTGTCATGGTTATCCACAATAGCTTCCGCAAACAACAACGCAATCGAGTTAACCGTATAGGGAGGTATATAGTTATTGATATAATGGATATTTTCATCAGAAGACAAAATAACACCTAGTCTAAGGGAAGGAATGGAAAGCATCTTTGAGAACGTTCTGAGAACAAAGACATTATCATATTCCTTGATAAGATCGATAGATGTCTTATCGTAGAAATAATAGTATGCTTCATCAATGATCACGATAGCATTGTTATCTCTGGCCTTTTCAATGATACTTACAATCTCATCCCTGCTATAGACATTCCCCACAGGCATATTGGGATTGACCAGTACGATAATCCCCGTATTTTCATTTATGTTATCCAGCGTAGTCTCAACCTTATAAGAAAAATCTTTCTCATAGCTGAGCTGCTTGACATTCATACCCTTCATCTTTGCATATACTTCGTACATTGCAAAAGAAGGAGTAACACACAGGATATCCTTCCCCGGCTCACCGAAAACTTTGATGACATAGCCCATTCCCACAACACTGCCATCGGTAAAGGTTGCATTCTCTTTTTCCAAACCAAGCATCTTCGCATACTTTGTCGTCGGAATCGTTTCCTCTGGATAAATCGAAAGAAATTCCGGCGTCACTTTCTCCATTACAGAATCAAAAAGCCATTGGGGCAGGCCATCAGGATTCTCATTCTGATCCAACCGAAGGTATTTCCCTCTCCCCTCCGGCTGTGCCACACGATATGCATTCTTGATTCTTTCATCAACGTAAAACATTCTTGTTTCCCCTTCCTTAATTTTATTCATATATCATCTCATTATGAGAATATCCAAACATACGGCAATGAATCTCCTTGGTCATTAACAATCGCATAATATGCAAAGTAAAAAATATACCAAAGAATATAATAAGCGCCCAACATTAATCTCTTTTGTCGGTTCTCTATCCTGGACAAAATAAGTGGTATGAATATCACCAAAACGATCTGTGAACAACGTGTGTATCTGGTAAACCAGGTATTATACTGCCCCAACAATCTAAATGGTATTTCCATTAAACATATCCGAAAATATGTACAGGTATCTGCCGAACAAAATATTTCTTTCCTGCAAAATATTATCAAAGGAAGTATGACTGGTATGATATGAATCAACCATTTCACTCCGCCTTCTGCCTCAGAACCAACCGCATACATTGACGTTGCGAAATAACGAGCAAAAACAGCTAAATCTGCAGCAAATTCAAAAAGGTATTGTAATAACCAAGGGAATAATACTATCGCAAGCAAAACAAACACATTCCTGATTTTATTTGCAGACTTACTCTTATATTCCTTTAAAAAGAATATTGGCAGACAAAACAACACGGATGTATGAAAAAGCGATGCTAATATAAAGAATATAAAGAAGCGTATATTTTCCCCCTTTGCCAAAGCAATATACGAAATCAAGAGCAAACACATTGCTACAGAAAAACGAGTTGCATTCATGGCAAAAATAAACTGTGTCGCAAAATAGATAAAGAAAGCATAGGCATAGCTTATCTTACCGTAATATTCTCTTAATGATAAACACAGCAATACACAAATAATAATAATCAAAAGCCATTGCAATGCTACATAAGATGGCATTATAACATTCAAAAGATAATATAAAAATTCTACATAATAAAAACCTATTCCATCGGTATGACCTTGCCAATAATCCGAAAAGGAAGCATCGTGTAAAAAATCATATATCTGTTCATAGCTGAAATAATCTGTCCCAATCCCATATCTAAGCCCGTACATGGCGATAATAGGAAAAAGGAAGCAGCATCCCAACAGACTGTGCATAACAGGCCCTTTAAAGCTTATAACCATCCAACCTGTTTTCAGGACAAGGCAATCGCTATATCTCTGAAACAATGACGCCATAAACGCTGTAATCATAAAAACGATAAGATACACACTAACATCTAAAATCATTAGAATATCTCCCGGCTATTTCCGTTCAATCAGTTCTAGCACCTTTTGGCATGCCTCTCCCGCCTCATAACTGCCCGAAGCAATATGATGTGCTTTCACGTCCTCTACATATTTATCCTGATCGAAGCTCAATATATTACGGAACATTTCTTCGTTATCATGCGCAATGGGAAAAGGCCATTCTGCGGATGGCATATAGAAACCGCGTTCCCTCTCGTATTCTTCAATATCCGGCGCATATAGAAAGATTGGCCTATAGGTAAACGAGTAATCCCATATCAGTGAGGAATAATCCGAAATGATGACATCTGCTGCGCACAACAGTTCCTGCATATCCGGATATGTGGTACAGTTGATTACATTCAACTCACTCATGTCCACATCAGATAGTTTCGGATGCAACCTGACACCACAAATCCATTTGGAGCCAAATTTTTCTTCCAGTACCGCGACCAGTTTATCCGTATCCAGTTCAATATAGTCTTCTATATTACTGTTCACATTGATAAAGTTGCCTCTGAATGTTGGAGCAAACAAGATAAACTTTACGTCATCTGGTATTGAATAGTTTTTTCTCACCTTCTGCTTTACCGCTTCATGGCGAGCAAATAGTACATCATTTCGTGGCAGGCCAGCCGGTATAATTTTATGAGTTTTATATCCCATTGACTTGGCTTCAAAATCTGTAAAGTACCTGCATGACGAAAGTATGTAATCGGTATTATCTGCATTCATTTTCACCTGCAACCTATACCAAAAACTGTTATAGACATCGGTGCTGGTCTTCTTGTATGGCCCACCGCCATGCCAGGTGCTGATGATCGTCTTCCCCTTCCTTTTCGGCAGATAGGAAACACCGCCGGCATTGGTTATGATAACGCGGCTGGTAATCAATTCCTTGAAATACTGGAATGTACCAGGCGCTACGACCACATCGTCCGTATACTCAGACAGGATAGCACCTTTTTTAATTGGGAAAACAATCTTATACTTTCCTTTTCTATGATAATGAATATACTGATCGATATATTTCATGCTATCGCCATAGGTATAGGACAACTCGTTCAACAATGTGATCTTGTTTTTCTCAATGGAAAACAAGCAAAAGAAGTGCAGCACTCCTTTGATCATGATTTTTTTTGCATAACCTATAAAATCTACCCACATGCAATAGTACCTCTCATATGATATCCATTGATAACTTCTGTTCCCTCATGACTTGCGCCAAACCATCTTATTGATAATCCCGACATAACTCTGGATGATCTTGATCACCTTAGCACTCACGTTACGGTCGACATAAGCAGGGACATCTGCAGGGATATCCCCATTTGCATGCATAGACACGGCAAGATCAACTGCCTGGATTACCTGTTCCGCTGTGATGGAGCCAATCGTAAACACGCCTTTATCCATTGCTTCCGGTCTTTCCGTACTGGTTCTTATCGACACAGCAGGGAACTTGAAGAACGCGCCTTCCTCCGGTATGGTTCCGCTGTCGGACACCACACAGAAGGCATTCTTCTGCAGTTTGTTGTAATCGAAGAATCCCAGCGGTTTGTGCTGGATCACATTCGGATGAAACCTGAATACTCTGGACTCGATATACTTCTTGCTTCTCGGATGACAGGAATACAAGACAGGCATGTCATATCTTTCTGCCATGCTGTTGACTGCATTCATCAAAGCAAGGAAATTCTCTTCTATGTCGATATTCTCTTCCCTGTGCGCAGAAAGGAGGATATACTTACCTGATTCCAGATGCAAGTCTGTCAGTACCTGGCTGGCCTCAATCTTCTGCTCATATTTTTCCAGCACCTCAGCCATCGGCGAACCGACCACATAGGTGTATTCTGGTTTCACACCAGTATCCAGGATATATCTTCGGGCATGTTCGGAATAACAGAGGTTGACGTCACTGGTAACATCCACGATTCGCCTTATGACTTCTTCCGGAAGGTTTTCATCTTTGCAACGATTGCCAGCCTCCATATGGAATACTGGTATCTTCAACCGCTTTGCCGCGATGACACAAAGGCAGGAGTTGGTATCCCCCAGGACAATCAGCGCATCCGGCTGTACCTTTTCCATCAGCTCATAAGATTTGGAAATGACATTTCCCATGGTCTGGCCCAGGTTATCCCCAACCACACCCAGGTAATAGTCCGGTTCGCGTATCCCTAGATCATCGAAGAATATCTTATTCAGTTCATAGTCATAATTCTGTCCGGTATGGACCAATATCTGGTCGAAGTATCTATCTGCCTTTTGGATTACCTCAGACATCTTGATGATCTCTGGACGTGTCCCAACTATAGTCATCAAACGAAGTTTTTTTACCACTTGTTCCTCTTCTCCTCCCACTTAAAGGTCATAATGCGGATAAAGCTGGCGATGTGCCCTCATCCATTCCGCTAATTCTGCCACCATCTTCTCATAATCCGGAATCTTGTACGCGAAATCCCAATGCGTACGCTTCAAGGATTTGTCTGCCACGATATAGCTTACAGGGATGATTTCCACTTTATCCTTGCGCAAATATCGGTTAAACAATTCCAGCAGATCAAACTTGGAAATGCTGTTATCCGGTACCATATTATAAAGGCCATGTACTTTTTCCTTTGCTGCAATCTCCATGGTTTTGGCCAGCTGTAAGGTAGTCTGACCAGTCCATATGGCCTTGGTATAGCCATTCACCGTTCCATGCTGTTGCATGAACCAGTTCATCAAGCCTATGCCCTCCTTTTTTATATCCGGACCTACAATCGAATTGCGAAGGGTAAGATTCTTATCGTCTTCCAATTCCCCCAATGCTTTTGAGCGGTCATAGAAAGTTTTCCCATCACGCATATCCTCTTCTATATATTCTCCACGATCACCACTGAACACACAGTCTGTACTCATGTGGATTACCTGCGTATCGGTTCCTTCCGTAAGTTTTGCTAGATAATGTGGTAGATAAGTATTCAGATATACCGCTCTAGTCTTGTCTTTTTCAGCAAACTGGTTCAAAATTCCAATACAGTTTATAATGCTGTCATACTGGTCAATTCCGATTACATCCCGTAGAAAATCCAAATTTGATGCATCTCCTACTACAGAATCTACTAATGCAGACTTCGATCGAGCAAAGCCCATCACATTATGTCCTCTTTCCTTCAGATAGAGGCTTATCATATGACCAGCCATGCCATTGCACCCTAGAACCAAAAATCTCATGATACTTTTATCCCTTCATGTCGCTCTAGGCATCCTTTTACATAATCGGTAGACATAATCTTTTTTACGATTCCATCCACATCCAATCTACTTGTATTATGACTAGTGTATGCTTCATCAGCATGGGCTGACACCTGCCCTTTGATGAAGTACTTATCGTAATTCAAATCCCGGTTATCAGCGGGAACACGGAAATACTGTCCCATATCTTCTGCCTTCAATTTTTCTTCCGTTGTCAGAAGTGTCTCATAAAGTTTTTCACCATGACGAGTACCTATTATCTTAGTTCCCGTATCACCAAATAATTTTTGTACTGCTTTGGCCAGATCACCAATCGTGCTGGCATCCGCTTTTTGGACAAATAAATCACCTGGGTCTGCATGTTCAAAAGCAAATTGAACCAGCTCCACTGCCTCATCCAAATTCATTAAAAAACGCGTCATCTTAGGATTTGTAATCGTGATGGGATTCCCTGCTTTGATTTGAGCAATAAAAAGTGGGATTACCGAACCACGGGAACACATCACATTACCATAGCGAGTACAGCAAATGACCGTATTCCCCCGTTCAGCTGCCACACGCGCATTAGCAATCACAACATGCTCCATCATCGCTTTGCTAATCCCCATAGCATTAATAGGATATGCTGCTTTATCTGTGCTCAAACATACTACCTTTTTTACACCATTTTCAATAGCTGCGTGAAGTACATTATCTGTTCCCTCGATATTCGTTTTCACTGCTTGCATTGGGAAAAACTCACAGCTTGGCACCTGTTTAAGCGCAGCAGCATGAAAAATATAATCTACCCCCGGCATTGCATCTTTAACCGATTGGTAATCACGCACATCACCAATAAAGAATTTCACTTTTGTTGCATAATCCGGATATTTCGCTTGAAGCTCATGTCTCATATCATCCTGTTTTTTCTCATCACGACTGAATATCCGGATTTGACAAATATCTGTTTCCAAAAAATGTTTGAGTACGGTATTTCCGAAACTCCCCGTACCACCTGTAATCAAAAGTGTTGCACCATTATATACTGACATCTATCGTTTCACTAACCTTTCAAATGCTTCTTCCAACTTATTCATGAAAATACTTTTTCTAAAATTTTTCTTAAAATATTCTCTAGCTTTATCACCGCAGTCACGATACTTATCACGGTTTTCTATAAAATCCCGCATCCCAGCAGCTAATGCATCCACATCGCCAGCTTTCACACAAATTCCACATCCAGATTCACGAATCACATTTTGTGCAGAGCCATCAATCATGCCGATAATCGTTTTTCCTGCAGCCATATATCCTTGCACTTTAGTTGGCAACGTCAGTCCTATTTGCGTATCCGCTTTCAATGATACCAAGCATGCATCAGCCAACTCATAGAACTTAGTCATTTCTTCCACAGGACGTCTTCCATAAAAAGTTATCAGACTATCAAGGTTATGTTCTGCCACAAAGCTCTTCATCTCATCAAGAACCGAACCATCTCCAACAAAATGTACCTTAAATCCAGAAATATCTTTAATCTTCTCGATTGCTTGCAGAACTTCTATCAGGTTTTGCGCAATGCCAAGATTACCAAGAAAAACGAAGTCTACCACATCATCTTTTGGAGTAAAATCCTGTGTCAGATACGTTTCATCTGCAAAAGCGGGGATATACACTAACTTTTCTTCAGATATATCATGTGTCGATTTCATATATTGAAGAAAACTATTAGACTGACAAGCAATCTGATCTGCTGTCCTGTATATCTTTCGGCTAATCCTTTTTGCCCATTTAAATGCCAGATTCCTCTCACTGCTTACATATACCTTCATGGATTCTGGCCATAAATCGCAACAGTATAAAAACATTGGTATATCACGTTTCTTTTTATACTTCAACGCAGGCAGTGCCATAAGAACCGGTGATAACTGATAAACAAAAATGAGGTCAAAATCATCCGATAGTTCCTTAACTTTACTAGACGCAGAACGAACATAGCTAAAGTAATTCATTGCAAGATGAATGGCACCTTTTTTTCTACCAACTTCATGACAACGGATGATATGCACACCATTCAAAATTTCATTCCTATGACCAATCCGATACTCGTCAGGGATTATTCCAGTCGGATAATTAGGCAGACCTGTAATCACCGTAACATCATGACCATCTGATACAAGTTGCTCACATATCGGTGTAATCTGAAATTCTTCCGGATAATAATATTGACAAAACGTGAGAATTTTCATAGATGAACTATCGCCTCGGTATTAAAAATACTTTAATCATTCAGATATTGTCTTACTTCATCCACAATACCATCCTGAAATGTTCTCGGTTTATAACCGAAAGCTAGTGCTGCCTGCTTATACGAAAATACTCTTGGCTCGCACAATCGTTGCACTTTTTCTCGATAATCAAACCTTGTCAGGCTTAACAGATATACCAGCCATGAACTAGCATAAGCAAGCCAAAACGGACAACTTATGAATTTCACCTGCTTGTTTAGATTATTACCAATTTCCGTAAGCATATCCCGCAGCATAATTGGCGCGCCACCAGAAAGATTAAAATCTTTATTGACAGTATCATTTTCATTCATAAGAACTGCATAATAGGCATCACTAAGATCCTTATAGTGGACAGGCTGTAGTTCATATCTTGCTTCATTGACCACGGGCATTATCGGAAGCTTATCCACCATCTTGATAAATATGACTACATTCTGGTCGTATATATTCCCATAAATCATGGTCGGTCTAAGGATAGTCAGCAGGATATTGTTTTCCTTACACATTTTATAAACATAATCATCAATCTGTCGATATTCTTCTCCGGCTGACTTATATTTTGAATAAATACCTGTCGTATGCACCAATATCAATCGCCGCACTTTACAGTATGCAGCAGCTTTCACAATCTGCCTGGAAAAGTGAATACCTGCCACATGCAGAACTGTATCTGCACCACAAAAGGCCTCTTTCAGAAATCCAACATCCGTAAGCTCGCCAACATATTTACATTCGGAACGAATTATATTATCGATTGATTTCGTATTGGAGCTGGCTCTCACCACAGCACGAATTCCATCCGGGAATTTTTGCTTTACCAATTCCATATTATCGGCAATCTTCTCCGCTAATCCACCACCGGATTTTTTACCAGTTAATCCAGTTACTACGAGTACTTTACTCATTTTTCTTTAGCTCCACCTTTAGTCAAATTTCCTTCAACCACACTATCATCCCCAGTAAAGACTTTGAACGATTCTAGAAAACATTTCAAATCAAAACTGAAACTAAGATTTTTCTTGTATTCTCCGTCTAGTCGAGCTTTTTCCGTAATTTCGAGCTCATCCCGTCCATTTATCTGTGCCCAACCGGTCAGTCCCGGCTTTATGTCATTAGCACCATACTTATCCCGCTCAGCCGTAAGCAAATCCTGATTCCAAAGAGCAGGACGAGGACCAATTATACTCATGTTACCAATGAATATATCCCAAATCTGAGGCAGCTCGTCCAAGGAATGATTTCTAATAAATTTGCCGGATTTAGTGATATACTGTTCCGGATTGTCCAGCATATGCGTAGGCCTGTCATGAGGCGTACACATTTTCATAGAACGAAATTTATGGAGCTTGAAGTATTGCTTATCCTTGCCAATTCTCTTCTGTGTAAAAAGCACAGGCCCGGGATCATCCAACAAAATCCATACGGTTAAAAATAGGAATACCGGTGATAAAACCAACAAACCTCCTAATGACAGAAGAATATCCAAGGTCCTTTTGACATACCGTTCATATATTCCAGCCTGATGGCTGCTCACACCAGTTGCTTCCAAATGTCCTCTAACACCATCTGCATTTTCTTTCTCAGTCTCATCTGCTACAAACCGTACTATTTTCCCCTGCATGGGATTCCACTCTTCTAGCTTTCCCTTATAGACAGATTCGGGCTTTTTTACGATAGCCATGGCGATTATCACCGCTATGACTACTGCGAAAGCAATCAAAAAATACATCATATTTCCCCTTACTTTTATTCATGAAGCTCTATCGTATTCCCATCTAGGTCAGTCGTAAAACAATATTTAGCTCCAACCCAATCATTCATAATTGGACCTATTGCCAGTCCAAGTTCCCGACTCATTTCTTCTATCTTATCCACTTTTAACGCAAGATGACGCAGACCTAACGGCTCTTTTTTAGGTCGTGACGGGTGATTAGCATCTATGAACACCTCAAGCTGAACACCATGACCACGCAAAAGCACTACCGTGTCATATTCCCTTTCTATTCGCTTGAAAACCTCAAATCCAAGTCTATGGTAAAATGCTATACATTCTTCACTACTGACAATAATTGCAAAATGATGAATCCCTTGAATCAATCCCAATCTCTCCTATTGTTTATTCGATGCAAGTATCTGTTGGTATAAACAATCACCTTTGTTGTAACAAGATTCTCTCCTCGAGTTTCTTTGTGAGTGAACCTGCAATATACTTACGGGAAAAAATTGCAAAAATACCAATAACTGCAATGCTTCCCATATAAACGAGCATATATTCCGCATTAGTAAAACTTTTACCAATATTGTTTATGATGAAATTAATCACTACCATATGATATAAGTAAAAGCTATACGAATAATCCTGTTTACTACGCCAATTATACGAAAAACCAACTCCCGTAAGCATAAGTATCATGATACACGTTGTTACCAAATTATAACGTATACCATCAAAAATACTAACTATCTCACCTGGCATCATATATTGCCAAAAAAGATACAATATGAGTAAATAATATTTCTTCATTATTAAAATTGGAGCAAGTTTTTCCCTGTAGTAATATATGCACATACCAATGAGAAATATCCAAATAAAAGGAAATAAATTAACGTAAAGTAATTTGTATATTAACATAGGATAAGAATCGCTAATCTTCTCTAGCCATAAATCAAATCCCATTGCCATAATAATTAGTAGCACCCAATTTTTTAGTTCGCATTTTTTCAGCCATTTAGCAAGAAATATAGCGACAAGATAAAACTGAATATCTACCGTTATTGTCCACAAAGCACCATTAGGCACGCCAACTCCATATCCTCTAAGCCAATCTCCAGTATAAAATTGGAATATTGTCATTTGCGTGGCAATATAAATAAGAACATCTGCCCCCCCCGCATGGACAACTAATAAAATCAGTACGAGATTAAACAATACACATCCCCATAACTCTGGAAAAATCCTAGCAACACGACGTTGCAAAAATTCTCGCAAATTATATCTTTCCAAAGATCTAGCTATAAACAATCCACTCAAAAAGAAGAATACAGGCACACCTCTAAAAAAGTACGCCATTTCATGTAACACCGTATTTTCTATATCAAAGTGTGTAAAAAAATGCCCACTAAAAACTGTAAAAGTACAAACTATCCGGATAATATCAAAACAGTTATTATTGATATTAAAGCCATTACCATTTGAATACATTACTTCCCCTTCACTCTCTCAATCAAATCATCCATCTGCTTACTTTTATAGGTAGGAATCATATGTTTTAATGTTTTCAAAATAACGCCATTATCCGTATTCTCCCTAAGAATACTTAGATCTTCTTCAAGTTCATCTTTATCTAAGGGACTTATCCTTGCCTTGAAGATTTTCTTGTGTTTGGTACTGGTTGTACCTTCTTCACTGGTTAAGAGTTCTTCGTAGAGCTTTTCGCCAGGGCGTAGTCCGGTGTAGGTTATCTTGATGTCCTTGCCCGGTGTTAATCCATGAAGCCGAATCAGGTCTTCGGCCATATCCTTGATTTTTACAGGTTTGCCCATATCGAAAA
>ERZ842401.3497-NODE-3497-length-19458-cov-5.905942_pt1 | contig 19458 bp, 16 predicted proteins | sample MGYA00521270_ERZ842401 | MGnify/ENA primary metagenome ERZ842401 (study PRJEB31892, sample SAMEA3878208) | bioreactor metagenome | biome: Moose rumen | place: Sweden | collected 2011-10 | study: EMG produced TPA metagenomics assembly of the PRJEB12797 data set... | reverse complement strand
GGATAGCCGAACATGCGGCCGATGAGCACCAGCTCCTCGTCGTTGATCTTCAGGATGTTGCAGCGCTGCAGCGACTCTTTGATCACCTCCTTGGTGTAGAACTGCTGGCGCAGGTTGATGTCGAAGATCTTCACGCAGTCGGCAGGCGTGTCGTCGAGGAAACGGTGGATGGTCTCACGGCTGACGACGTTGCGCTGAGCCAGCGAGCCAAAGCACACAGCGCGACAGTTGCGGGCAATCTGACGAATGTCTTCGTCGTAGGGGATGTTGTCCCAGGCCACGTTCTCCTTGATGTCGTAGGTGGGGATGCCCTGCTCGTCGAGGGTCACCTGCACAGTTCCCGTGGGATAAGGCACGCGCGGCATCAGGTCGTTCAGACCATGCTCGCGCAGGGCATCGATGGTCTCTTCGGCCAGGCGGTCGTCGCCCAGTGCACTGATGGCAATGGTGTTGTCGCAGCCAAGGAACTGGCCTGCATGATAGGCAAAGTTGGCAGGGGCGCCACCCAGTTTCTTACCTTCGGGAAGTACATCCCACAGGACTTCTCCGAGTCCTACTACATAACGTTTCTGATTCATAATAGTTTATGCGGTTTTAAGTTGTTTGATATAGGAGAATAAATACACCACGCCCACGGCCATGACGAGCACTGCGCCTATCTGACCCATGGCATCACTGGCGAAGCCCATGAGCAAGGGGAAGATGGTGCCACCGAAAAGACCCATGATCATCAGACCCGACACCTCGTTCTGCTTTTGCGGCATGGCCGTTAGGGCCTGTGCGAAACACATGGAGAAGATGTTCGAATTGCCGTAGCCTACGAGGGCAATGCCAATGTAGAGCAGCATCTTGGTATCGCCGATGCTCAGCAGCAGCATCGAAGCGGCCATCATGACAACGGAGATGATGAAGAAGGTACGCGTCTTCAGCACTCTGAGGAAGTAGGAACCGGTGAGGCAGCCCAGGGTACGGAAGATGAAATAGAGCGAGGTGGCAAAGCCAGCCTCGTCGAGCGTCATGCCCGTGCGCTCTATGAGCAGCTTGGGGGCTGTGGTGTTGGTGCCCACGTCGATGCCTACATGGCACATGATGCCCAGGAAGGAGAGCAGCACCACGGGCTCGCCCAGCAGACGGAAGCAGTTCACGAACTGCGTGCCTACCGACGGCAGTTGCTCGGCAGCCTTCTCATCACCCTCGATGCTGGTGGTCCACAGCATCACGGTGGCCACGACGCTCACCACGAAATAGATGGCAAACAGCACGCGCCAGTCGAGACCGAAGGTAGGTATGAGTGCCTTGTAGCCCCATCCGGCGATGAGGGGAGCCATGAAGGAGGCGATGGCCTTGATGAACTGTCCGAACGTGAGTTGCGAAGCCAGGTTCTCACCGCCGCTGACCAGCGCCATCAGCGGGTTCAGCGAGGTCTGCATCAGGGCATTGCCGATGCCTAAGAGCGAGAAGGCCACCAGCATCAGGGGGAAGCTGTTGCCAAAGATGGGCAGCAGCAGCGAGAGGGCGGTGACCACCATCGAGAGCAGCACCGTTTGTTTCTTGCCAATCTTGTTCATCAGCACACTTGTGGGCACTGAGAAGATGAGGAACCAGAAGAAAACCAGTGAGGGCAGCACATTGGCTACTGTGTCGGTGAGGCCCTGCTCCTCCTTCACGTAGTTGGAGGCCGTGCCCACCAGGTCTACGAAGCCCATGCAGAAGAAGCAGAGCATCACCGAGACCAGCGCAAGTTTGTTGTTTTGTTTCATATTTTAGGTTTTTTCGTTGTTACGGTTTTTTTCGTTGTTTCGAAATGTCGAGATTTCGAGATTCCGATATTTCGAGATTTCGAAGTGTCGCTATTCCGAGATTCCGTAAATCACGATGTTCTCGGCCTTGGCCTTTCCCTTACTCTCCACGCGCAGGTGGTTGTAGGGCTCTGAGGGGAACACCAGGTTGGTCATGGGGTTCAGTCCGCTCTTGCCGTTGCCTGGGTCTACGAAGACCTCGATGCTGGAGCGGTCAACGAAGACGCGCAGGCCGTAGTTGCCCACATCGGGCAGCGGAGCACGTGTCACACAGGCAAAGTCGTTCGAGAAACTCACGTCGCCGCTCTTCGTGCGATCCATTGAATACTCCTTCTTGGCAGTGTTGAAGCAGAGGCTCACCTCTTCACCTTTATTATTATATAAGGTGAGCGTCAGCTCCTCGCCACGCTGCATGTTCAGCGAGGCCGTCAGCTCATAGGCACCGCTGTTTTCCTTCAGCAGGTCCTTCAGCACCTTGCTGCCCGAGACCGAGCCCTTCTTCACTGCCTTGCCGCGCAGGGCGAGCAGTTCCTCAGAAGGTGTGCTCACCAGATAGGTCTCACCGCCCAGCTGCATCAGTTGCAGGTCGCGAGGCAGGCCGTTGGCCGAACGGAACTGCTTCGTGGGCACTACGCCGGCATACTGCCAGTTGCTCATCCAGGGCAGTGCCACCACGCGGCCGTTGGGACCGTTGTGGAAGGTAACGGTGGCATAGTGGTCCTTGCCATAGTCCATCCACTTCGTCTCCTTCGGCTCGTCTTCGCAAGTGAACTTATGGCCGTCGAACTGGCCTACGAAGTACTGCGTGGCCGAACCACCGAAGGGACCGCCGGGATTGATATTCAGCAGCAGTACCCACTTGCTTCCATAATTGACTAAGTCATTGATCATTCCCTTCTGATTGAACTTTCCGTTTTCGCCCATCTTTGCCTCATAGTACATACCACCAGCTTCCAACTTGAACAGGTCCGGGCATTCCCATACACCGTCGTGGCAGCCGTACTCACGACCGAAGGAACTCTCGTATTTCCATTCCTTCAAGTTCTTCGAACTGTAGAACTGCACTTCCTGCCCCACGGCCAGCACGACGATCCACCGCTGTGTGGGCTCGTGCCAGAACACCTTCGGGTCGCGGAAGTCGGGTGCATTATAGGTGATGACGGGATTGCCGCTGTACTTCGTGAACGTCAGTCCCCCGTCGGTGCTGTAGGCAATACTCTGCGTTTGTGCCTGTCCGGCCGAGGTGTACATGGCAATGATAGCATTATGGCCAAAGCCTGCCGTGTTGTCGCTGTCAACCACGGCGCTGCCGCTGAAGATAGCCCCCAGTCCATCGGGCTCAATAGCCATGGGGTCAGCCTGCCAGTGTATGAGGTCTTTGGTCGTGGAGTGGCCCCACGTCATGTTCTCCCACTGCGAACCGTAGGGGTTCCACTGGTAATAGAGGTGCCACACACCGTCCTTATAGAACATACCATTAGGATCATTCATCCAGCCGTATTTCGGCGTGTGGTGATACAGGGGACGGAAACGCTCGCGGTTCTCAGTATCGAACGTGTCGCTGTACTTCATCTCTCGCCAACAGGCGAAATCCTTGATGTTGCCCGTAGTGCGGCGGTCGCCATGGAAAGTGATGTCAACCAGCCGCCCGTTGCGTATTTCCATCGGTACAAAGTAGTCCACCTTGTCGACGGCCAGACGCACGTTCAGCCTGCGCACCATCTCATTGCGCTCATCAAGTACAGCAATTTGCGCATTCTCTTCTTTTTCCTGTACAGGCAGTAACAGGTAGCGCTTGCCCTGCTCCACCTTCAGCATGGCATGATGATCACTCAGCACCATCGGTGCCTGAGCAGAAACAACGGCTGCCACCAGCAGGGTAGTCATCACGGTCAGTAATCTCTTCATTTTTTATTGCTATTTGGTTTTAGGTTCTTCGTCCTTCTTTTTTGACTTTGTGCCGCAAAATTATAGATTTTGACACTATTTACTTTTAAAATATGATACAAAGGCTGAAAAAAATCGTTCATTGCAACGCAATTACCGTGCGATGAACGATTTTTCTCTCCAGATTGGAGAGAGGCGAATGATTAGCGAGAGACCGTCGTCCGTCTTTGGATACTTACGCATTTGTTGAGACATAGTTAGGCATATCAACGACCGACAGATATATACTCAACAAGTTTCTTATGGTAGAGATAGGAAAATCCTCTGCAGCGTTAGGAAAAAGCAATAGCAAAATCTTCCATGTAGCAGTCTTTGGCCTTTGAGAGAATTTTGCATATGGTTTCTTTAGATGGGACTCAAATTGCACATCAGACAATTTCTGCTTGTACAAGTGTTCCCATGCGAAATACAGAGGAAGTAATAGAATATCAACTTCCCGGCAGGTTTTCTGCACCGCATTGAAATCTATCATGCTATCGTCTATAAGAAAGCATTTCCTTTTTTGACTTTTCAAAATCGAAATATTCTTTCTTATAATATTTAAATTGTTCTTATGCATAATATATCATTTAGTAAGTTCCTTATAACCTTTATGTCAGATAAATGTAAAAGGTTAACACGTGTATTGCGTTTTTAACGGAAAACATATTAGCGGTTGAAAAGGAGCGGACACAACTGTATCCAACTCCTTTTCACAATGTAAGATTGCTATTATAGCCAATCAGTATAATTGCTTACCATCCTGTACTTGTTCCCAAGATGCTACCGTATTGGTCACGATAGGTAGTGGTTGTACCGCCGCCATAGTTTGAACTTGTCGTTGCCGTTCCCGTTACACTTCCGAAAGGATCTCTGAATGTGGTAGTTGTTCCACCACCATAGTTTGATGATGTGGTGGCAGTTCCAGTCGTACTTCCGTACTGGTCACGATAGGTCGTCGTATATCCGCCACCGTAGTTTGAGGAAGTAGTGGCAGTACCAGTTGTGCTTCCGTACTGGTCACGATAGATGGTCGAGTAGCCGCCACCATAGCCTGTAGATGTTGTGGATGTTCCTGTAGTTCCACCGTACTGGTTTCTGTAGGTCGTTGAGTAGCCACCCATGTAGTTCCTGCTTGTCGAAGAAGAGCCAATAGTACTACCGTACTGGTTGCGATAGGTGGTTGTATACTGTGCGAAGCAAGATACTGATGCCAGAATGCAGATGGCGGCTGTTGCAAAAAACTTTTTCATTTTGAGTGATGTTTTAATTGTTACTAATTGTTGTTCTTTACCCTTTATGACACGACAGCAGGAAAGGTTAACAACTATCTGCGATAATTTTCATTTTTTCCTTCTTTTAGGCTACTTGGAAGGATGGCTGATACGAAGGACATGTTTTTGATTATCAATCTCTATTTTGCCAAGTCTTGCGAGTACGCTTTGACCCAAAAGCAACGGAGCCTTTTGGTTCCTCACTACGGTAGCCCTTACATTCTTCAGGTCACATTCTCCAAACGTAACAGACTTCAAATTCAGAACCGTGCCAATACTTACGTCGCCATTGGCATCCATATATCTTTGATTTCCTACTACATCATTGCTCTTCAAGTATCCATTTTTCATCATGAAGTTTGCTTCGACCAGTGACAAGGTAACATCACTGGCTCCCGTGTCAAAAACAAAGTGCAGTGGAAGGCCGTTGATTTGGCATTTTACCTTGCTGATACCATTCTCTTTCACGAATGGAATTTCAGACACATCATCGTTATGTACCCTTTGTGGCTCTGGCACTATAAGTACTGGGTGTGTTTTATATCTCTTAATAAGAGCCTTAAACTCATCTGCGTCACGAATGAAGTCCATGTCATCATCTCGTTCTATATGCGAGAATCTTGCATATTCCAATTCCAGTGAGCGTTTCAGACATCTTATGGCATTATCTTTGTCTTTCATTCGCGAGTACAGACATGCTGCATCATAGTAACTTCCAGCATTGGTAGAGTCACGGGCAATGATTGCGTTGCAGGTCTCTATGGCCTTGTCGGGCATTCCAAGTCCCAGATAAGCATAGTGTATACAGGCGTATTCCTCTGTCGTTTTCTCAATCTCAACAATCTTGCGGAAGTCGGCTTCTGCCAGTTCACGCTTTCCCTGCTTTTGGTAAATGTCACCCCGTGAAGAATACGCATACGAATATTTTGGATCGAGGACTATCGACATGGACAGGTCTTCTATTGCTCCGTCATAATCGCCCATCAATTCTTTAAACCATCCCCTGCGGTAATAGCCCCAGTCGTAGTCTGGGTATAGTTTGAGAACATGATCCCACTCCGCGATTGCCTCCAGCGGCTTTCCCATCTCATAGTAGATGTTAGCCTTGTAAGACATGTATTCTATGTCGGTGCTATCATTAAGGAGCGCACGGTTGATGCTGTTTAAAGCTTGTTCAAATTGTCCTAACTCAAAGTTACAGGCTGCAATACGGTAATAGGCTATACCTGCTGCATCAATCGCATTAGCTTCTGAGTATAATTTAATTGCTTTCTCGTATTGCTTTGCTTGTTCATACATATATCCGATGGTATATGGCCACTTGGCATCGTTAGGTGCCTTGGCAGCCTGTATTTTCATTTTTGAAACAAGCATCGTAAATGCCGGTTCTTTGACGGTAGTCGCCAGGTACGCAGCCTTCCTGTCCCAGTCTATCTTCATCGCGGTAACAATGTCATCGGTTGCCTCATTCCATTTTTCCAATGCAAGGTATGCCTCGGCTCTGAAAGAGTAGGCAGGCGAATACTCGCTTTCAAGTTTCAAAGCATGGTTGAATTGCTGTATCGCCTCATTCCATAGTTTCCGTGCATTGGCATTACGTCCTAATCCCATATACCCCAGCACGTCACCAGGGTTCAATGAAATCATTTTCTTATAGTCGGCATCAGCCAGTTCATATTTGCCTTGTTCGTAATAAATCTGTGCACGTTTCTCATAAGGCGACGTGTTCTCTGGGCTGATACGAATCACGGCCTTGTAATCCTCCAATGCCTTAACCGTATCTTCAATGCATAAGTGAATATCTGCTCTTGTCACATAGGCAAACACTACATATTCCGTATCTTTCTTTGGGAGATACTTGACAGCCATGTCAGCAGCAGTCAATGCTCGCCCATACTCCTTTTGGGACGACCTAAGCATGGCAATCCAGGAGTAGGAATAACCATTCCGTGGATTCTCCTTCACATCTTTGCCGAAGAAGTCCAATGCTTCCTCTGTGTCGTTATCCTGGCACGCTTCCAAGCCACGTTTGAAGTTGTAAGACTCTGGGCGTGATGGCTGCGCACATGAGTTCAATCCTGTGAAGAGCAGAAAAACTAAAAGCAGTCTTGTTTTCATAATCATTACGTTTTATTAGTTATTGAATATTTACATTTGACGGTGTCGGTACCAGCCTCCGTATCTCGTCGCTGTTGATGATAATGTTGCATTGCTTATGGGTACGGTTTCCTACATATCGGTAAACGAGTCCTGTATGACAAACCTTGCACATGTCAAACAGAGCCTTGCTGTCAGCATCATTCACTCCGTCATTTATCATAGAGTTCTTCACGGCACTTATGTTAGCATTGAGTTCGTCAATAGAATACTGGTTCTCGTCCATTTCTGCTGTGATGACAATGTTCTCGCCATCCAAACTATAGTCCGTCATCGTTATGCCCTCTTCTATCTGCATAGGCAGATTTGCCCTTTCTGCTTCCATGCTCATCGACAACAGAGAATAGAGCGCTTCGTGCGGATCAAGCTCAAAGCGTTTCCTCAACGATTGTATTTCATCCACCGTAGCAGAGCACTCAAACTTACCTTTGGCCGAACTGCTTATGACAATCTTCAATCCGCAATTCTCTTCAGCGAGTTTGTCTATCAGCACATTTCCTTGATTGCCTCCCTGTCCGTTGAGACACAGGAAACACATCAGCAAAGCATCTTTCACCTTTTCCTAGTCTACACTACTCATCAGATTGTAAAATGGATTGTCGTATGACAGATAATAGGTTAAGTACCCGTCCTCCAAATGTATTGCAGTGACAGCACCATTGCCAAGTGCAACGGGTATGGGGCAGTCCCGATTGGCACGGGCTACTTGGGTAGCAAATGTACTCTCGTACATCGGCCGTGTGACTACCTTGGCAATATTGCCCAGCACTATTAGGCTAACAAATGCAATGCCTATTATTTTCAATACCTTTTTCACTGTTGTTCCTCCTAATAAGTTGACAACTTACGAAATGCCGATGTAAGTTGATTGATAGACAATTCATATTGGGCGACAGTACCCGATTCACCGCTAAAGCACAATGCTTTGAATACCGTCAGCACGTCATTCCAGTTTGCGGGAAGTTGCCTTAGACATTGTTTGAATGATGAAGGGTTGTTGAATACCAAGGCTTGTGACAACGCATAGCGTCCAGTTTCTTCGCTGGTGAGGAAGGCTTCGGCTTTCCCATAGCCACAAATCTCGTCGTAGAAGTAAACAAAGATGTTCTTGTATGACAACATGGTTTGACGCATCTTTTCGGCTCGTCCATTCCCCGTAGCATGCAATGCGGCTGAGTTTGCAAACATATTTGCAATATTTTCACAGCTATTAATCAGTTGGCACAATTCTTCCTTCTGGAAAAGATTGTTGCTTGCCGCATTTGTGCGGTTTGACTGTGTAACACCCTCCTTCTTGAAAATATTAAAGAATCCCATGATTATATCGTATTATTGTTGAATGTTATTAACCGATTAAGACTCCTGCAAAGTCATACTTAGTAGCGTTGCCACGCATTTTGAACATAAATTCACGTGCCATCCAGTTCTCGTAGTAGTTGAACCATGTTTGTGTGAACAGGTTGTTGTATTGGTCTACGGTTAGGTAAGAGTTGACCAAGATGGCAAAGAGAACATATAGCCCAATGCTCACGCATACACTTTCAGGGTCAAGAGATTTGCTTCGCAGTTCATTAGATATTTCGTTGAAGTCTTCTGCATCCTTGTAGTGGGCATATTGGGCCAGTATCGAAATCTGTTGTACGAGGATACGCATGTCTCTTTCGCTATACAGATACTTCATGGCCTGATTGGACTCGTGCGTTTTATCACTCGCATAGCCTATCATGTAGTGTTTCATCATGCTTGCGAAGCGGCCCTCTAATGAATTTGGTACAACGGTATTGGCAAGCAACAGTTTCTTTGAAGCAATGCACCAATGGGCATATTGGTTTTGCATCATCTGTACATTGAAGTCATCACTATATCCTGGCATTTCTTGCACATCAATAGAATTGCCCATCATTGTCTCTATTGTGAACTCGGCCATCAGCCGACGTTCTATCTCTTGCATTGATTTCATGGCACCGAACTTATTTTGCGTTATCATTATCATCCTTCTTGCTGCGTAACAAGAAAAATGCAGGTAAGAAAGTCACGAGTGAAACACCGATGAGACCACCGACTGTTTCAGGGAAACTGGGAATGAGCACCTGAGGCAAACAAACGAAGCCTACGACGAGGAAAATGATTCCAAAAAACTTTTTCATAATTTTACTGTTTTTAATTGTGAGTATTTTGTTTCTTTACCCTTTATGCAGAAAGAAACGAAAAGGTTAACAGAAATCGCAAAAAAATTTCAGAATATATCAAAAGAGTGCGCATCACTTGTGTATATGCGCTATTTACACTTAGTACATGGGCCATGTACGATTAGTACACAGCCCATATACTTTTCTCAAATGAGAGGTTTTTTCGTAGCCTATTACTTCTCTTTGTTCTCACCTTCCTTTTTCTTATTGCCAAAGTAGTAGAGCAGTCCACCTATGACACTCAGCATAACAAAGCCTGAGAACTTACTACCAACTACATCAGCAGGGGCACCACTACTTGCAGCTATAATAGCTACCAACAGATTCAACACTGCGAGAACCAACAGAATAATTCCAAACACTTTCATTGTCTTTTACTTTTAAAGGGTTTGTAATGTGTGTTATATGCCCTTTATGCAGAAAGACAATGAAAGGTTAACAAAATAGACTCACTTTTTGAGAAGAACAAATTACATCTTAAATGTCCAGAACTACGTCCACTTGATTGGCCCACATCCTATCGTGACCTATAGGAAGTAAAAATCCGTCACATTTTTCTGCATCGGTATGTGCGTAAACAATTTTTCGAATATAAGGACAACGCCATCTGTCTCCCTATTCTTCTTCTCTTTTTCTAGTGCATTGTGAGCACATTAGAAAAACTCTCCAGTACTAATCGCAGACATGCGCTGCACGACAAAAACAGGATTGTGAGCACATTAGAAAAACTCTCCAGTACTAATTACTCAAAATTATACAGTTTTAAAACTCTGCAAAGATACGCTTTTTTTCATGTATTCACAAGTCTCTTACGTCTTTAATTATATCAACAACAGTTATGGCCTTATTTACTGCTTTTGAGGTTAGTCTAACATAACAAATCCAGCCCAATAGTAGGGGTCTTTATATTTCTTGCGGATATCCATCATGGCGCTCCACAATGCTTGGTGCTTCTCTACACCACTTGTCAGATAGGTGTAGAACTGAGTCATCAACATGGCCGTTGCATCGTCTTGGACTTTCCATAATGACATAACTATTGTCTGAACTCCAGCCAACTTGAATGCGCGTTGCAGTCCATAAACACCATCTACAGGGTCAACCTTTCCTCTGGCAGTTTCACAAGCAGAAAGAACAACCAACTTGGTGTTAGACAAGTCCAACCTCGATATTTCGTCTGCAGTCAGTATGCCATCCTCTACATTCGCAAGGTTGAATCTTCCTTGCCAGATGTTGTTGCCACCAGCCAACATCAGCCCAGCCCACATCAAGTAAGAGTCCTTTTGGGAGTAGATGTTAGTTGTGGCCACGAACTTGTTTCCTTCTGCCTTCTGGGGCGTGTCAATGACGAAGCCATGAGTTGCCAGATGCAGAATGTCGGGAGAGCGTCGATGAAGATTCTTGAATGATTCTTCGTTTGCTGCGATACTGTCAAAAACTGAAACTGTTACGCCTTTTTCGTTAAGCAATTTGTAGATGCTTTCAATTTCCTTCTTTGTTGAAGGTATCGCCCCCCATTTACCCCTCTCATTCTCAGAACGCAGTGCCAGTTCTGCATCTATCTCCGTTCCGCTGTACTCATTATAAGTAGAACTTGCTTCTGCCATATCCTCTATGCTCTCGTCATACTTGATGTTACCATACAATGCTGATGATTGATAAGAGGCCCATTCAGAAGCCTTAACGTCACTGATGTTTGCTGTTGATGATACACGACACATAGTATATTTCTCATTCAGCATCACTCCCGTTTCGTCACGAAGAACATTAAAATTTATGTTCGACAAATAGCCTGTTGGAGAATAGTAAACCTTCTTTATGCCGTTCATGTAGGGTTGAAGCTTACTCCATAACATATTATGTAGCGTGATGGACTTATTGGATGCATAAAGTTCGTTTATTAACAGCACGTCCGACTCTATATTGTCGAATACGGCTTCAACACTATCTACATTCTCCAGCGACACAAGAATAGGATGGTCAAAGTCCTTGCGCATTACAAAAGCACCATAGTATGGTTGCACATCGGGATAGTGTTCCATCCTGGGCGCATAGCAATACTCTATAGCAATTTCGCCATCAACCAAAGAAGCCTTAACGTCTTGCCATGTTCTTGATTCTTTTTTAAGGAGTTCACCTAAGTTGCCTATAGCCTCCAGCATTCGCTTCTCATATTTTGTTATCTCACGCGATAAAGAGTCTTTCTTGAAAGCATCTTCTGTCTTAAACGCCAACTGATTCTTTAGATTCTTATAGATGTTATAGCCCGTCTGTAATTGCGCATCCGTCAAATTGGCAAAATATTTATCCATTATTCTTGAAGAATTTAGCAAAAGGCTCTTGCAAAACAACGCATTGTTATATGCAATTGATTTGGCTTGATTGTCATTTGTGTGGTATGCCACGAGGTTATTGATAAAGATTAGCTCTTTTGAAACCTGAGTCCAATAATCGCTTCTTTCTACTCCAGCAAAATACGAAAAAATCCCAGCAATATTATTAATTGCATAATGATTCATTTCCTCAAGTGCTCTGGCCGTTTTCTTTTTGTCATTTAAATACATGCGACACATAGCAAGGTTTTGGGAGAATAAGTACATATTATTGTCATTGTTGCTATTTATTGATGCAAGTAGTTGTTCTGCATCTGTCCATTTCCCTTGCTTCATATACATAGCGGCAAGGTTGTTTACTACCAAAGTCCATGCATCTTGAACATCTATGTCGCCCTTAAAATCTTTCACAATACTTTCAAGTGTAGAAACAGCGTCATCCCTGTCACCTATGGCTTCATATACTAAAGAAGCATTACTTAGCAAAGTGATACCAGCATTTCCATGTTCTTTCAATGGACCTATACGTTCTTCAAAAACAGAGATAGCTTCGTCTATATACCATTTCGCATCAAGGTAAAAGTTTGTATCTAAATATTCTCCAGCTTCAGCGTATATCATGGCAATATTAGCGAGAACCTTAGAATATTCAATCCCATAGTCACCCGTTTTCTCAAACAGATTACAAGCAGCATGGCTATAACGAAGTGCCTTGGGATAATCTTTCAGTCTATATGCTATTAGACCTGCATTAGAGAAGAATATCTGCACATATTCTGCGGGTAGTTCCTCTATGCCTATTCCAATTTCTCTGTTAAACAACTCTACTTCCCTTTGAGCAGATGCGAAATCTCCCATCTGCATATAAACATTTGCCAACAGGTTTACTACAGCAGCATATCTTAGGGTGTCTGTGTATTCTTCGTTTTTTATTTTATCTTTATGCTGGAGTAATGATTGTAGAGCAACTTCTCCTCTACCAGAAACGACTAATGATGAACAGTCTTCGACAGAAATCAGACTAGACTCGTCAATTTCAGACGTATTGGAAACGCCTGTAGAGAGTGCAACCTGCATATTAAGTCCTTGTTTCATTTGTTGAAATAATGCAGTGTTAGGCATCCCTGCGCCTTCATATATCGCTGCAGCTTTTTCTAACAATAATTTCTTTTCTTCCGATTGAGTCTGAGGAAGAACGGTTATGTTGTATAATGCCACTGCATATTCTGCAGAAGCCTCTCCATAAACATTTTTGGCAACTTGTACGTATTCTCTGCAAAACGGTTCTCCCTTTTTGTATTTATGCATATCACGAACTAAAATGATACACAAATCAAGTAGGCTTTGAGCGTAACCTACGGTGTTCCGAGCTTCAGGGTATGGCTCAAACCATCTATGCACAGAAAGAAGGAGTTGTAAGGTATTTTCCTTATCACCTTCGTTATATAAGATATTGTAATAATCATGAACCAACTGCCATAAAGATGAAAGTGATTCAAAGTCTGGCATATAAATGTCTGACTTTATCTCATCGTCTATTACAGTTTCTAAGTATTCCTTATATTCTTGTTTTAGCGATTCTGTAGGGTTGGCATTCCACATATTTGAAGAGAGTAGTCCCCATAACAGAATATATGAAGGTGTTTCGCCTATTTGTTCCAAAGAATCCTTTTTGTTTTCTAAATAGCTTCTGGCAATAGAATCACCTTGCTGTGCTTTAATCAATTGGATGTTCCTCACTAAAAGATTGTCCGTTTCTTGTGCATAGGAGGAAACGGTGCATAATACCAGTAATATTAACCAGACAACTCTTTTCATTTCGATTCACATTCCTTTATATAGTCAAGTGTACGTTGCATAGCATTACCATTCAGTTTTATCTGAAGATCTTTGCTCTTGTTAAGGTATAACAGAGCGTTGGCATAATCATGTTGAAGCATGTATGCTCTACCCAAATTGTGATACATGGGAGTAAGAAATTTATTATTTGGTCCATCGACCATTATTGATAACTTTACCCCATCTTCCAATGATTCAATAGCCTCTGCATAGTTTGAAAATCCAATAGAAGCAAATCCATATTGGGAATAAAAATAAACTTTCGTCTTGTCTGACAATTCTGGTAAAGAATTCTTCACCTTATTAAATAATTTATACGCTCGGTCGGGTTGATTATCCTTTATTAAATCCAATGCCCATGATATGAGATGCGATGCATATAGGTCTGCACCATCTATTTCCATTATCAAAGGTGCCACAATCTCTGCATATTTTATCGCTTCATTATAATCCTGTATGTGTGAATAGGCAGTATTAAGATAGCTATATATAACCTTCCTTGTCACATTATTAGTTGAGTCATTTATCATTCCCTCAGCCTTTTTCATATATGCAAGAGATTTCTGATAATCTGGTTTGAAGTAATAGCATATGCCCAGATTGGATAACGAACGTATGCTAACAGGCGACATACCATTCCAAGGCATTTCTAAGTATTTAATTCCTAACTCATAGTTTCCTGTATCGGCAAAAGCATTACCTATTCTTTCATATAAATTATGGTTTTGCCAATTATAGCAATCAGTATACTGGATGTTTTTTATGGCTTCTGGAAGCATCTTTTCTACTATACCCTTTTCATCCTGTTTAGCCATTATCTCAAGATAATCTTCATAAGCACTGCAAACATATTCATTATATTTCTTGTATGAATGTCCAACATCTATCATATCCTTAAGAACAACAATGGCTTCATCATGGTGGTTATGGGATAACAACCTATATCGCAACAAACTTGAATATAACAGATATTTATCATTTGTCTTTCCGACATTCGATTCAATTAAACCTAAAATCTTATGATAGGTTTCAATTTCCTCTTCGTACTTACCTTGCTCTTCATAGGAACCTGCTAAATCTAACAAACCTTCAACTCTGTTCGACCAGCTTTCCGATGGCAAGTCTTCCACTTTGGAGTTAATTTTAATTGCACATTCTTTCGCCAACTTAGTGTAGCCTAATTTGTTGTATACTTCGGTTAACTCACTCAATGCCTGAGTCGTTATCATACACTTGAATCCTAAAACATGTCCTCGAATCATTACCCTGCGGAAATATTTCTCAGCGTTGTGATATTGTTTTAATTTGTTGTAACAAGATCCAACACCATAAATCAATTCAAGGTAAATACAATCTTCGTGAGGTAACTTTTCCATTTTCAGAAGTGCCTTGTTCAAATACGGAATAGCTTCTTCGTATTTGTCTAAGAAATAGAGGCAAGTTCCTATCTCGTAATTATACATCATGGTACAGGAATCCCCATACTCAACAGTTTGGGACTCATTAATATTCTGAAGGAGTTTGTGAGCTTCCTCGTATTCCTCTTCATCAATCAAAGCATACACCTTATCAATAACATCAGGAACATTCAGAAACCCTATGTTTTGTGCATAGGAAACTGTTGAAATCAACAAAAAGAATATCAAATAGACTATACGCATAGGACTGTTCATTTTTCAATTATCCCCCAATATCCGCCTCTGTCTGGCCCGCCCCTACGGATGATACCGTTCTCACGCATGGATTTTATGCGCTTCTCAACAGCGCGTGATGACATACCAAGTTTCATGGCTATTTCTGCGGCAGATACTTTGGAATTTTGACGGATGGCATCAAGGATGCTTTGAACCACATCGTGAGGCATGTCCGAACCAGCACGGCTTTTCTCTGAACTCAACTCCGAACCTTTCTCCGAACCATTGTCTGTTTTCTCCGAACCGTTTGGTTGGCTTTTGTTTACTTTTGTCATTGCCAGTGATTCTAAAACGCAGTTATAGTTTGTGTCAGACAGATTCCAGATGCCTGCAGAACAGGAAGAGCAGATTTGTCAGATGTCTAACAAATTTGATACTATTTTTTTCTGCCGTCTTATAAGTCCTCTATCTTTTGTTGTAACTCTCTCACTTGCTTGCCCATCACATCGTCGGCATCATAGAGGGTGGCCATCTTTGCCAAGACTGCCAAGGCAGCTTTCTTGTCGTTGTCCTTCAGGTATGCAATGGCAAGATTCCAACCGATTTCTGAAGAATAGTCGGTATAGTCATTGTAGGTTTCCATGGTAGAAAGTTCCCAACAAAGCGACAGTTCATGTATCGTTTCTGCAAGGTCGGTCTTGTCTTGCACGTTCTTGAAAAGTTTCTCCAGTTTTTTCTCTGCATCAGAAGATGGCGCAGAGCCACGTGAAATCATTTCGGCAGTAAAAGAGGAATTGCCGTATTCATCACCAAGTCCTGTGATGTTTCTATAGTTGTTATAGTCAATGCCCAGCCATACAATGAATACCAGAGATGCGGCTATTGAAAGCCATGTGGCAGGCTTGCGCAAAGAAAGGACTCTCGTTGCAGCGGGTCTTGTGACCGATGTCTCATGGATAGCGTTCTTTGCTGCATTTTCTACACTTTGCTTGTCGGAAGCAAGTATCGCGCCAATGGTTTCCTTGTCTTGTGCAGAGCCGACTTCCTTTAAGCCTTTAACCAGTCTGGCCATTATGATAGCACGTTCTTTTAAATCGGGATTCTCTTCCAGTTCCCGCAAGAACGCCTGTTCTTCTTCGCTCGGCATCTGCCCTTTCAGATAAGATGCTATGCGGTCATCTTCTTCAAGTAGTCTATTATCTATATTGTTGATGTCAACTTCCATAGGTCTGATGTTTTAGCTAAATAAATAATTTGATATTTCTGTAAAGCGGGCTTTGAATTTTTCACCGCAACGATGCTTTGTCACTTTGACAGAATTCTCGCTTTTGTAATTAAACATCGTGGCAAGCGTTTTCATAGAAAAGCCGTCCCGATAGAATCCCCATAGCAACTTGTCGCATGGAGGGGGCAACTTCGACACGATTTCCCTGACAACGGCCTCTTTCCGTGCTTCGATGTCTTCAGCGTCATCTTCCAGAGCGAGTAGCCTATCTATCCTTTCGTCCTCAAATTCATCCTTTGTGCTACTTGGATAATCATCAATGATGTTCAACTCCTTACCCATGCCACGAAACTTTTCGTATGCCTTGTTCCGACATATACCTACAAAGTAGGTTGACAACGAGGACGTTAATACGAGCTCACCATCTGTTATTTTCTTATACAGGACGATAAATGCCTCTTGGAATATATCTTCGCAGTCAGAGCGTGACAGGGAAAACGTCCCTTGTAGATATGCAAGGGTTTTGTCCCATTGCTCAGCAGCAAAGTTATTGAGTTTCTGTTGGGTTTGTTTTAATTCTATGTTTGCCATATATGTTTTATTCAAGACTTGATTCATAAACCATGTTTTGTCGGATTAACCTTTTGTCATTTCTCATGAGTCTTTCAACTTCCTTAACCCAAGCCAAGTCTTTCTTCAATGGCTGAATAGACAAGACTTGGTTAGCATAGTAAGACAAAGGGCCATAGAACGTGTCCGTTGATTTTATTTCGTAGTTAGACTGATAGGAACGGCATGCTTCTATTATTACCATATCTGCGGAGCCAGGTATCTTTGGAATTCTGAAATGTCCCTTGGCATTTATTCTGGGGTGAAAATCTTTTGAGTTTGGGCTGAAAGCTTTCTTTGTCCCTCGACAGTAGTTTTCCTCTTCCTCATCCTCTTCACCCATATATGAATTACCTGCATGGCAGGCATCTATAACTACACAAACAAAGCCATTCGTGCCAATGGCTTTTCTTAGGTTGTTGAAACTGGTGTGCAATTCGTCGTCTGTGATATGATGGGCTCCTTCGTATACACTTTTTATATACGTCATCATAGCATCGTATGGCACAATAGCCTCGTCCCATCCGTCTTCTTCGTCACCATCCAAATCTTCAAATGGCTGTCCGTGACAAGAGAAATGCAGATAAACGACATCACCGGCCAAAACTTCTGTCTGGAGCTTTCTTAGTGCTTTACGGATTCTGGATGCTGTAGCATCCGAATTTGTCAAAGTAGTCACATTGAAACCCTGCGTCTTCAGTGTGCTTCCAATCATCTGCACATCATTGGCACCATGTATATTACTCCATGATGCATCGCTTGCATTCTTATAGACAGGATAATCAGAAATGCCTACCAGCAATGCCCGCTTGGTAGCCGACAGTATAGGCATCACTGCAAGAAAAAGGATGATAGCCAAAACATATATTCGCATAAGCAACTGCAATTTGTTTGCAAAGATACAATTTTTCTTTGAACTCCGAGATCATTCTCCGAACTTTTAGTGTTCGATTGTAATTGTCCACTTCGTCCTCACGAAGCAATCGGAAGAGGAAATTCGAATCGGCCCTTGCTGTTGTTGGTATTGGCCCTCCCCGTTGTTGATATTTATTACTGTCCGCTAAACGCAGGGCACCCCATCCCAACTCATTGTACTGTAGGAGTTGGGATGTTTTTTATTTGCGACAAGTCCCCTTCATTTATTTTTCCGTGTCATCCGGAGGTGCTTCTGCGACTGCTTCCAGCATAAGTTTCATGTCGGCATCAGGCATGTTGAAGAAAGTGTTCATGTTGAGGTATTCCATCAGTACTATACGCACCATCGTTGCCAGTCCAGAGAAGCTCCAACGCCTTTCCAGCGAGCTTTGCAGCAATGAGAGCAGCAGGTTGGCAATAAGCGTGACCCAGATTTGAATTTTGATGGCATTGGCGCTTTCCCCATAGAAGTACCTCAGCGGGAAGTTCTGCTTGATCTGCTTGAAGAGCGACTCTATCTGCCAGCGTCTGCGGTAGATGGCCACGATGGTTTCCATGGGCATGTCAAAGTCATTGGTAAGCAGTGAGACCAGCTTCGGTGTCTTTCCTTTCTTGATGTCCACATAGGTGATGATACGGGCTATATGGTTGATGCCGCCCTTGCGGAATACGACCACCTGCTCATGGTACTCCATCAAACCGTCCGGTGTCATGTCCATGCAGCTGGCCAGGACATCGTATTTCAGGGATTTCTTCATCTTCGTGACGTAGACGACGTTCCTGTCCGTAAGTTCCTCGAATTTCTCATAGTTGATATACGCACGGTCGAGCGCGACGATCTCATCATGCCCGAAGTGGCTGGGTGCGAGCATGAATGAGTCGTTCGTGGCTGCTGAGGTGAACCTGACGTCACAGTGCACCCCCTCGTTAGCATGAATGACGGAATGTACCTTGATGCCTCCTTTTTTCTTCCCTGTCTTCGGATGCCGCCCCACACCCTTGAAAATGGCGTTGGAGAACAGCGTGACAGTGGTGGAGTCTATGATTCTCAGGCGTTTTATCCATTCCTCTGTGCCACTGCGGCGGCTGTCCGAAGAAAGTCTGTCCTTATTGGACTGGTACAGGTCATGGTACACAGCCTCAAAGAACTTCTCCGGGCGTCGGGCGTTCGCATCTGACAGTGTGCTGCGTTTGGGAACATTGTCAATACCTATGTGATGAAGCTTGCGCACCTCGGCCGTCATTGCCGCCTCTATTTCGCGCAAAGAGTCAAAGCGCATGACCACGGCATACAGCATCGTGAGCAGGTGTGTGTAGCCGTCAAAGCTCTTCACATACCTCTCACCACCGTTTTGACGGCTCATTTTAACAATTTTAACGCGGTCGAGCGATTTTATCAGCTGACCATATACCGGCTGTCCGAAAAAATGTGTACTTTTGCCCATGGTTAATTTTGGTTTTGTTTGGCGACAACAAAAGTAACCAAAAGGGCTGAAACCGACAAATGGTTTCAGCCCTAATTCTATGACTACAATGAAAAGTTTAGCGGACAGTAATA
>ERZ842401.3496-NODE-3496-length-19461-cov-4.990467_pt1 | contig 19461 bp, 15 predicted proteins | sample MGYA00521270_ERZ842401 | MGnify/ENA primary metagenome ERZ842401 (study PRJEB31892, sample SAMEA3878208) | bioreactor metagenome | biome: Moose rumen | place: Sweden | collected 2011-10 | study: EMG produced TPA metagenomics assembly of the PRJEB12797 data set... | reverse complement strand
TTAAGGCAATACCGCACAACCATTGTGCGTCAGATGCGCAGTCAGAAATTTCGTCAGATTGCCTAAATTCGACGCAGGCTTGCTGGCGCAAGTCAAGGAGAATTTGGGTAATATGACGGAATTTATGCAAGCATATGACGTGCAAAGGCGTAAGCCGCTGGTTGTGCGGTGTTGCCTTAATAGCAGTATTACCAAAAGTAATACCTGATATCACATATAATAGTATAACATAAAAGGAAGATAAAGTAAAGGGTGAAAGAGAATAAACTTACAAAATGCACTTTACATAAGGGGCTTGATGTGTTATACTAATCGTAATGATAATTCGGGAGGACTACTATGGCAAAGGAAACCAAAAAAGGCAGAAAGCTCATAATTATCATCGCAGTTATCATTGCAGTGCTGGCGGCGGTGTATTTTCTGTTTGCAAAAAACTATATCAAACGGCATTTTTCAGAGGTCAGCGTCGATCTGGCGGCAGTGACAGATGTTGAAAAAACTGATATCGGCGAAAATGTGCTGACCGTTTATTTCACAAGGGTGGGAAACTCCGACTTTGACGACGATGTTGACGCTGTGGCGAGCGCGTCGCTGATGAAGGACGGCGATACTCTTATAGGCAACAGCGAGCTGGCTGCCAAAGTAATAACCAGCAGCGTCGGCGGAGACATCTACGCCATAACCACCGAGAAAAAATACCCCTCCACCTACAGCGCCACCGTCAGCGAGGCTAACGATGAGCTCAAAAACGATGAAAAGGTCGCCCTTACGGGTGAGCTACCCGATACAGAGAGCTATGACACAGTGGTGCTGGTCTATCCCCTCTGGTGGGGCACTATACCCAAGGCGGTGGAGAGCTTTGTTGAAGATGTGGACATCAGCGGCAAAAAGGTCTATGTTGTCACCTGCCACGGCGGCAACGGCAAGGGGCAGGGAGTTGACGACCTTGAAAAAGCGTCAGGCGCAAAGGTCAGCGAGCCTGTTCTGGAGCTTTACGACCGTGACACCGCAGTATCGGCAGATGAGATAATAAACTGGCTGAAAGACGGCAGATAATGAGCACCGATAAGGGGGATATCTGCAACCTGACAGAGTTTTCAATGTGCGCCCACAACGGCACCCACGTTGATGCGCCCTATCATTTTTACGGCAGCGGCAGGACCATAGATAAAATGCCCCTTGAAAGCTTTGCAGGCAGCTGCTATGTTGCCCGTCACGAGGGCGATGTTACGGCTGAGGACGCAGGGCGCATACTGAACTCGGCTGAAAAGGCAGGGGCAAAGGAGCGCATAATAATAGCAGGCAAAGCCACCGTGACCGCCGAAGCCGCTAGGATATTTGCAGATGCAGCCATAAAGCTCATCGGCAACGAGAGCCAGACTGTAGGACCGGAGGACGCCCCAAAAGAGGTGCACCTGATACTTCTCGGGGCAGAGGTGGTGCTGCTGGAGGGGCTGGTGCTTGACGGCGTGGCTGAGGGAAAATACTTTCTCAGCGCCGCCCCCATAAACCTGGGCGGCAGCGACGGCGCACCCTGCAGGGCGTATCTTATTGATGAAGGATAAAAGGTCATAGAATAAAAATATCCCGTGAGTTAACACCGCTCACGGGATATTTTTATTGTTGTGTCTCTTGTTCAGGTTGGGGCTTTGATACGTGGCTGTCGATAATATTGTTCACGCAGCGGTACAGATAAGGCTTTAGCTTAGCAAGGTCGGCAGGCTCTGAATAAAGTATCGCCGAATAACAGGTGGAGCTTATCAGCTCGACTATCATAAAAAGCATTATCTCGGGCTCGTCCAGGTCACTGGGGGCATCGGCGAGCATTTCGCTGTAGATACTCAAAAAATCAATATCATCGCCGTGTACTGGGCTGGTCAGTGCGTGCTTGAAAACGCCCCAGCTGAGATTTTTTGAGATAAAGGTCAGCAGCGAACGGTTTGTATCCAGCTGATCGAGAATACTGTCGATTATAAAAATTATCTTCTCGTTAAAGCTGAACTTTTTGCCTGTGGCATAAAGCTCCTCCAGCGCATTTTTGAAAAGCCTGGACGAGTGGTGAGCTACCAGCCTGTTTTTAAGGTCGTATTTATCCTTGAAATATAGATAAAACGTACCCTTAGCCACCCCTGCGCTGTTGGCTATATCCGATACCGAGGTCTTGCTGACGCCCTTGGTGGTGAACAGCTTATAAGCCGTTGACAGCAGCGAATCCTCCTTCGCTTTTTTGTTGATATCCAGTTTGCCCATTTTTATAGCTCCTTCGTTTATGTATGCAGGACATTTTATGCTCTGCGCCTGATAATTACTGTGAGATAAGACAAGGTGAGAGCTGTTTCTGAGCTTATTTTTTCTTTATTTAATTATATATAATTTTACAGAACTTGTCAATAGGATAAAATGTACATTATAAATTAATGACCGTTGGTCATTTTGTGCAATCAAACAAAAATGTGACTATTGGTCATTTTGCTATTGACTATCAGTCATTTTTGTGCTATACTATTTAAAGATATAAAAATGACCTAAAGTCATTTAGGGTGTATTGACACTAAACTGATATAAGACCTGCACAAATGTGTGCGGTCGAAAGCCGTGAATGAAAGGATCTGACATTATGCAGAAATTCGGCAAAGGCGTGGTAAAGCTGAGAATATTCATCTTTATCCTGGCATTCGTTCTCGCCGTGCCCGCCGCCATTGGTATGATAAAGACAAGGATAAATTACGATATCCTCTCTTATCTGCCCGAGGATATAGACACCATGAAGGGTCAGCAGATAATGCTTGATGAATTCGGCAAGGGCGGCTTCGCCTTTGTGGTGGTGGACGGTATGAGCGACAAGGACGTTGTAAAGCTCAAAAAAGAGTTTGAGAAGGTCCCTGCGGTATGCGATGTGCTCTGGTATGACAGCGTCGCAGACATAAGCCTCCCCAAAGAGGTGCTGCCCGATGAAATCTACAGTATCTTCAATTCAAAAAACTCCACCATGCTGGCAGTTTTCTTCGATAAGGCGACCTCAGCCGATGAGTCGCTGGAGGCTGTAGTAAAAATGCGTGAGATAGCAGGCGAGCAGTGCTTTATCAGCGGCATGACCGCTATAGTTGAGGATATCAAGGACCTGACCATTGAGGAGACCACCATGTATGTGGTGATCGCAGTTATCCTCACAAGCATTATACTTGCGGTCACTATGGACTCTTTCCTGATACCGCTGTTTTTCATGCTCAGCGTTGGTCTGGCTATACTTTACAATCTGGGCACCAACATTTTCCTGGGGGAGATATCATTTATCACCCAGGCACTTACAGCGGTGCTGCAGCTGGCAGTAACTATCGACTACTCCATATTCCTCTGGCACAGCTATAAAGAGCAGAAGGAGCATTTTGACAACAACAAGCAGGCTATGGCTGAGGCGATAGCTCAGACGGTATCGTCGGTAGTTTCAAGCTCTGTAACTACCGTGGCAGGCTTCCTGGCACTCTGCTTCATGTCCTATACCCTGGGACTTGACATGGGCATAGTTATGGCAAAGGGCGTTGTTATCGGCGTTATCTGCTGCATAACAGTTCTCCCCTCAATGATACTTGTGTTTGACAAGGCTCTTGAAAAGACCATGCACAAGGATATCATACCAAGCATGGATAAGCCTGCAAAATTCATAGTAAAGCACCATATCGCTTTTATTATCGTCTTTATAGCTCTGCTTATTCCTGCGGTTTACGGTCAGATAAATACCGAGGTTTATTACAACCTGACAGATACGCTGCCAAAGGACCTTAACAGCGTTGTGGCTAACTCAAAGCTTGAAGAGGACTTCGGCATGGCTTCCACCCACATAATCATGTGCGACTCACAGATGAAGCCGAAGGACGTTAATATGATGATGGACGAGATGAGCGAGGTGGACGGCGTAAACATGACAATGGCGCTCGATACCCTCATAGGCTCGTCTATACCAAGAGAGATGATACCCGAGTCGGTAACAAAGATATTAAAAGAGGGCGACTGGCAGATGATGCTGGTCGGCTCTGACTACAAGGTAGCATCGCAGGATGTGAACAAGCAGATAGACACCCTTTCAAAAATACTCAAAAAGTATGACGATAAGGGAATGCTCATAGGCGAGGCTGCTGCCACCAAGGACCTTATAAGCATTACCGACAGAGATTTCAAGGTAGTTAATATAGTTTCAATAGGCGCTATCTTCGTTATCATTCTCATAGCGCTGAAATCAATATCGCTGCCTATAATACTTGTGGCAGTTATCGAGTTCGCTATCACGGTTAACATGGGTATCCCCTGCTACACCCACACGGTCATACCCTTTATCGCATCGGTAGTTATCGGCACCATACAGCTGGGCGCTACGGTAGACTATGCGATACTGATGACCACCAGATACAAGACCGAAAGGATAGCAGGCAAGGATAAGAACGAGGCTGTTACCATTGCGCTGAGCACCTCTATAAAATCCATAATGGTAAGCGCTCTGGGCTTCTTCGCTTCGACCTTCGGCGTTGGTCTTTATTCCAGCATAGATATGATATCGCAGCTTTGCACGCTGATGTCAAGAGGTGCGCTGATAAGCATGGTAACTGTTATCTGCGCCCTGCCTTCGATGCTTTTGCTGTTCGACAGGCTGATAATCGGCTCAACGATAGATATGAGAAAAATAGGAAAAGCTAATTAAGTGACCGAAAGGAGTAATCACAATGAAAAAATATACTAGGATACTTGCAGGAGTTCTGGCAGTGCTGATATCAGCAGCTTCAACAGGCATATATGCAGTGGCTAACGAGACTAAAAAGGACAGCACCGACAGCTCAGCTGCGTCTGCCGAAAAGGACAGCGAGAGCAAGGAAGATAAAAAGTCCGAAAAATCAAACAGCTCATCAACAGAGAAAAAGGAAGAGACAGTATACGTCATAACCGACCCCACAGGCAAGCCCACCACCAAGGTGGTAAGCAGCTGGCTGCAGAACCCCGAGGGCAAAAAGCAGCTGGAGGATAGATCAAACCTGACCGATATCGAAAACGTCAAGACCGATGAGGGCTACACCGAAAGCGGCGATAAGCTCACCTGGAACACCAACGGCGGCGATATCTACTACAAGGGCTATACCGATGCCCAGCTGCCTGTTGATATATCAGTTACCTACAAGCTGGACGGCAAGACTGTGACCCCCGATGAACTGGCAGGCAAGAGCGGCAAGGTCACTGTAAGATACGATTACACCAACAACTCAAAGCAGAGCGTTGAGATAAACGGCGAAAAGGTGGATATGTACACCCCCTTCCTTATGGCAACAGGCGTGCTGCTGGACGATGAAAAGTTCACAAATGTTCAGGTAACAAACGGCAAGCTCATATCCGACGGTACAAGGCAGATAGTTATAGGCTATGCTGTACCGGGACTCACAAAGAGCCTGGGACTTGAAGATAACGAGGATATTGATATACCTGAGTATTTCGAGTTCACCGCCGATGTCACCGACTTTGAGATGAAAACATCTATAACCGCAGGCACAAGCAACCTGTTTAACGATATCGACCTGACAGATGTTGCCGATGTTGAGGACCTGAAAGCTAAAATGGACGAACTGGCAGATGCGGCAGAGCAGCTGGCTGACGGCACATCAGAGCTGTATGACGGCATCAAAAAGCTGCAGGACGCAGCAGGACCCCTGGCTGACGGCGTTGACCAGCTCTACACAGGTTCAAAGAGCCTTGATGACGGCGCAAAGCAGCTTTCAAGCGGTGCAAGCCAGCTGAAGGACGGCGCCAAGACCCTTGATGACTCCACCGGAACTTTAGTAAGCGGTGTGGGCGATGCCAAGGACGGCTCGGCTGCGCTGGTGGCAGGCTTTGAGCAGGTAAACAGCGGCGTTTCAGACCTGAAAGACGGCTCGGAAGCACTTTCAAAGGGACTTGTAAGCGCCGACAGCGGTGCAAAAAGCGTTCAGAGCGGCGCATCACAGGTGGCAGGCGGCTCAAAGAAGCTTTCTGAGGGCGCAGGCACTCTTTCAAGCGGCGCTAAAAAGGTATCAGACGGCTCGGCAAAGCTTTCGGGCGGCGCAAAGACTGTAAGCGACTCCACCAAGGAGCTTTCAACAGGCTTATCCAGCGCAAAGCAGGGCTCGACCGCCCTGGTAGACGGGGTTGCACAGGTCAACAGCGGCGTTTCCAGCGTTAAAGACGGTTCATCACAGCTGTCGGCAGGTCTTGCCAGCGCTGATGCAGGCGCTAAGCAGGTCGAGAGCGGTGCAGCCGCAGTGGCTGACGGCTCAAAGCAGCTATCTGACGGTGCTGACACCCTTTCAGCAGGAGCTTCCAGCGTTGCAGCAGGCTCGCAGGCACTTTCCTCAGGCGCTAAGACTATAAATGACTCCACCGCATTGCTCTCGGCAGGTATATCCGATGCAAAGGCAGGCTCCTCGGCACTGGTAACAGGCTCGTCACAGCTCAAAACAGGCATAGACACCCTTGCAGCCAGCGTTGGCGAGATACCCACAAAGCTGGGCGCTGTTGTAAGCTCACTTAACACCGCCGCAGACTCACTCGATGCGACAATAGCATATAACCAGCAGGTGCTGGCAGCTCTGCAGGCTATACCCGAGCCTGACGAAACGATACTGACAGCGATAGGCACACTGCAAACCACTATTGCGTCACAGCAGCAGATATCGGCAGAGCTGAGAAACGGTTCAAGCGGTATATCCGCAGATGTCAGCGCACTTACAGGCGGCATCGCACAGCTGCAGACAGGTGCAGAGAGCGTTTACAACGGCGCAGTTGCCCTTGATACAGGTCTCGGTACTCTTGACGAGAGCGGCAAGGCTCTGGCAGCAGGCACAGATCAGCTTTATAACAGCTCGGTTGAGCTTTCAACAGGCGCACAGCAGGTATCGGGCGGCGCTGCTACCCTTTCCGAGAGCAGCAAGCAGCTGGCTGACGGCGCAGATACGCTTTCGCAGGGCTCTAAGACCCTTTCAACAGGCATAGCATCGGCTAACACAGGCGCCAAGCAGCTTGACAGCGGCGTAAGCGCTCTCAAAACAGGTGTAGGTCAGGTATCAACAGGCGCCAAGAGCCTTGATGCCGGTCTTAAAAAGCTTGATGACGGCGGCAAAAAGCTCGCCAGCGGCACAAACCAGCTTTACACCAGCTCCAAGGAGCTTTCAACAGGCGCTAAGCAGGTCTCTGACGGTGCAGCTACACTCTCGGGCAGCAGCAAGCAGCTGGCTGACGGCGCATACACCCTTTCAAACGGAACATACCAGTTATCGACAGGTATCAGCTCTGCAAGCAGCGGCGCTAAGCAGCTTGACAGCGGCGTAAGCACCCTGCAGTCAGGTCTCTGGCAGCTGTCAGACGGCGCTAAGGCTCTCGACTGGGGTCTGGCACAGCTGCAGGACGGCTCTGTTCAGCTAAAGGGCGGCACAAACACTATTTATAATTCCATAGCACAGCTCTCAACAGGTGCAGACCAGCTCTCTGACGGCTCGGGTCAGCTGTTCAGCGGAATAGCTTCACTAAAGGACGGCACAGCACAGCTCACCGACGGCGTTGACCAGCTTGCTGACGGCGCTGAGGAACTCAAGGACGGCATGGATAAGTTCAAGGAGGAAGGCATCGACAAGATAATCAATGCCTACAACGACGACCTGGAGCCCCTGGTTGAAAGACTCCAGAAGCTGGCAGAGCTCAGCAGCAGCTACAACACCTTCTCAGGCGCAGCCGACGGCGTTGACAGCCAGGTCAAGTTCATCTACGAAGTCACCGCTATAACCAGCGAGGACGAATAATTCAGCATTCTACCCCCCTATCTATAAAAACACCCCTGACACTACGCTGTCAGGGGTGTTTTTGTCCCTTGAGGAGACCCTTTTACAAAAGTCTCCCCCAACAGATAGCCCACAAACTTATCCCAAGGCACAAAAAGGCACGCTAAAAGCGTGCCTTGATGTTTTTACTGGAATGTTATCTTTTTCTTTGCTGCTGCGATGATAAGCATAGCGTCCTTGGTAGCAAGCTCGCCGTCGCTGTTTACATCTGCGCGCATAAACTGAGCTTTATCCTTGGGTGCCTGGGCCTTTTTAGCGTATGCTATTGCCAGCATAGCGTCCTTGGTATCCACCTTGCCGTCATCGTTGATATCGCCGAGGACGAGTATCTTGCCGCCGTAAACGGTCTCGAACATAGTCTCAGCCCATACGCGGCGCATTTTCTCATAGCCCTTAGAGTTGGGATGAACGCCGTCGCCGCCCAGTATACTGGTATCCTCCTTGATGATAGAGAAGAAGTCGGGACCCTTATCTACCTGGGGGTATTCCTCATATATCTGCTGTATCTTGGCGTTATACTTATCAAGGTTTTTGAGAACGTCATTGTTGGTGGAATAAGGGATAGTTGGCAGAACAGGTATCTTGCCTGCTTCAATAACAGCATTTACCATGTAAACGGTGTTATTATAGTAGTTATTCTCACCAAGTCCGCCCCATGCGTCGTTAGTGCCGTAAGCGAGGGACACATATTTGCCCGGGTATGTCTCCAGCCAGCGGTCGATATTTTTCTTGCCGTCCTTGCTGGTCAGTCCGCCGATGCCTGCATTTTCCTGAATGGGGAAATACCTGTTATCAAAGCCCGAGATGAATGTAGCATAGCTTGAAGCTGTCAGTGAGTTGCCCATGCCGCCTGCGGTAATTGAGTCGCCGATAAACAGCCAGCTGTCGTTCAGTCCGTTTGAAGCATCGTGGATGTCGAAGTTTATCTTGCAGTTAACGTCCTCCTTGCCGTCAGCGGTAACAAGGCGGAAGCGTATCCAGTTATAGCCCTCAAAATCTATAAGATGCTGGCGTGAGCTGAGCACGTTATCCTCGACCGTAACAGCCTCTTTCCAGTCGTTCTCGGGGTACTGACCGCCCTCAGCATCATTGACCTCGATAACATAAGATGTAGGCTCGTTCACCTTAGTTACCCACTCGCCCAGATTATCATAGGTGTTGGTGGTATACCATACAGCGTCAACGATCTTTCTCTGGTCGGCGGGGACTGCCGAGAGGTCATAAGCCAGATAGTCCTCGCTCTTGCCCTCCCAGAAAGAGGAATAGTTCTCATCATTACCCTTTGAAGCGGTCTTGTTGCCCTCCTTGGAGTATGCAGGGACATCACGGCTGATAACGGGGTTGGGGTCTATCTTCATCTCGCCCATTCCGTCGAGTCTTTCGATAGCCGATACAGGCAGCATACCTGCTACAGACGCTGCGATAACAGCACCTGTCATGCCTGAAATTATTCTTTTTAACTTCATAACTATTATCACTCCTGTAAAAATTAAGTTTAAAGGCGCAGCACATAAACTGCTGTCATAATATAATTTTAACACATATACTCGCTATTTTCTATAGTGATACTACACAATTAATCGCCCTGTTTTTATACTAATCCTCCAAAACGCTTTTCTGTGACCGAAAAATGTTAAAACGGCGACACCGACCTCACTGCCGATATCGCCGCATACTGTTATTTTCTGCCTGTCTCACCGCATATTATGCGCTTTTGCGAGCCGCTGCCTCAGCCAAGGGAATTGAGCTTTTTCTGCAGCTCTATCATATGGTTTCTGCAGGCGGTTATCTCGCCTGTGTACTTATTGAACCACTCAACGTCATTATCGTCAGGCTCCTCCTGCAAAAGCACCGCCTGCACCAGCGCAGACTGGGATCTTGAACGCTTTCTTTCTATCTCCTCGATAGTCTGCCTGCAAATTTTTATTTCCTTTTTAAGTCTTCTTTTCTCACTCATAGCTATAGCTCCCTTTCGTTCAATTACCCTTTTTATCCAGTGAATCTATCAGCTTGTTTGCCCTTGTGTAGCCTCGGTCAACGTTGGCAGCCATATCATCAAGGGCTTCCTTCAGCTCCTCCAGATTACCCTTCATCTGCTCGGGATATTTTATCAGAGCCGAATTTATCTCATTGATGGTTTTCTGCTCGTCCTTGAAATCCTCTATCAGAAACGCAAAAGAGTTAGCGCTGCTCATATCGCTGATTATCCTTGTATACCTCATATCATAGTCGCCCTCGCCTTTAAGATAGGCGTCAATGGCTTCTGAGGCGTGTTTGAGATTTGTATTATACTGTGTTCTGTAGGTCTCCTGCACACGGTGTGTTTCATCAACATACAAAGCTATAAAAATTATCAGCACTATAAACGTAACACTAAACAGAATGATCGCTCCGACCATTCTCCGCTTCATCACCTTTTCCTGGTTCATCTGCCTTCACCTCTGCGCTGCTGCCTTCGGGCTCATGGGTGTTTTCACCGTAATGCTCTCTGGCGAGCCGTTCCTTTTCCTTTTCTATTGCCTCTCTTATCAGCTGAGCCTTGCGCTCCTCCTTGGTAAGGGGCTGTTCTCTCATCTCGGCGGTGATCTTCGCCACCGTTTTCACCTCATAGAATGCTGCCAGCGTCATGGGTATTATCACCAGCAGCATCAGTATTTTTCTTACGCTGGCAAAGCTGTTCACCCAGGTGAAAAACCTTGCCTTGCCGATATACCTGCCCACCAGCTGGTCATACCTTACAGGCAGCCTGTCATCGGCATCGTTGGCATCGCCCCTGGTGATAAAGGTGCCGTCGGCATTTATTGCTTTTATCCTGTGGGTCACAAGCACGCCCCTGATATCCTCCTGCTCCGAGTAAAAGGTGACTATATCCCCCACCCTGAGCTTATCCTGCGGCACGCTCTCCACCTTGATAAAGTCATCAACGTGTATCGAGGGCTCCATGCTGCCGGTGACCACTTTAAGCACGCTTTTTCCAAATATCTTAACAGCCTTGCCCTGTGCCGAGCAGACCATTACATATGTCACAAAGCACGCCAGCAGCAGTATCAGCACGGTCAGCACTCTGTTAGCTATCTTCTCAGCCCTGCTGTCTTCCTCACGGGCATCGTCGGCATCTATGCTTTCGGTCTCCTTAACGACCTCTTCCTTTTCAGCCAAGCTGTTATCATCTCCCTGATGAAGTGTTTATCATGCGGCGTCTGAGGTATCGTCCTCTTCCCTGCTCTGCCGTCTGCTGTCCTCTATCCGCCTTATGAGCTTACGCAGAGCGCTCACATGGTATTCTCTGTACAGGCGCTTCATCTCAAGGTCGATAGCGTGCTGCTCCTCGGGAGTTCTGACAGGCGGGTTGTATACAGGTCTCGGACGGTTCTTGCGCTCCTTCTCACGCTTGCGCTTGAACTTGTAGTCGTTGATCTTACGTCTGAAGCTGTATTTAAAGGTCTTGGCATACTTCTTGTAGTACACCTCCATAGCATCTCTTGCCTGCTGCTCTCTGAACTTTTCCTGTCTGCGCTCTTCAAGCATAGCACGTCTCTTCTTGTAGTTGGGGTCATCGGTATCCTCGGATATGACTCCGAATACCATTGCCATAACAAATATAACAAAGCGCTGTATGAGCCTGATGGGGTTCTTCGAGTATTCCCAGCGTATCTCCCTGAAAGACTTGCTCTCGAAATACTGTCTTTCGGCTTTCAGTCTCTGGGCACGCTCGGTCTCTCTTCTCTCCTTCTCCTTCTTCTGCTGCTCCAGCTTCATTCTGGCAGCGACCTCTCTGGGGTCCTCAAATTCAGGCTGCTCGCTGCCCTCTGCGGCAGCTTCCTCCATAGCTTCCTTAGCCTGCTCGATCTCGTCCTCGGTGACTTCTACCTTGGTGATATCATCTTCCTCATTGGTCTTTTCGTTGATGATAGCTTCCTTATCAAGTCCCTCAGCCTCACCCAGCTCGGCACGTACCTTCTTCTTATCCTCGTTTATCTTAGCTCTCTCGGCAGCAAGGCGCTCTTCCTCTTCACGTCTCAGGCGCTCCTCTTCTTCACGCTTGCGCTGCTCTTCAAGCTTAGCCAGTCTTTCCTGCTCCTGCCTTTCACGCTCACGCTGCTCTGCCTCCTGCTCGGCTTTTTTCTTAGCCAGCATTTCCTGAACACGGCGCTCTTCCTCTTCTTTCTCACGCCTGATCCTTTCAAGCTCCTCGCGTCTGGCTTCCTCGATCCTGCGCTGCTCGGCAAGTCTTGCTTCCTCCTCCTGCCTGAGTCTCTCGGCTTCTTCCTCGGCTTTCAGCCTTGCGAGCCGTTCCTCCTCCTTCTTGGCAAGATAGTTCTTCTCGATATCTATAACCTCGCCGATCTGCTTGAACACACGGCTCACATCGGCAGGCAGCTTTTTCTGCAGCTTAAAATCGCCGTCGGCAGCCACATAGCCTGCTATGCCCTCGGCAAAAACGCCGTAGTCGTCGGCAAGCTCCTTCTCGAATCTTTTCATGAACTTAGGCGCCACAGGCTTATACTTCTGTGTTTTCAGCTCTGCAAACTTTTCATTAGCGCTGTTATAGCTGCGAAACAGCAGCAAATTCAGCGCTGTGAGCTTATAGAGGTCATCAATATAATCCTCCCCCGGCTTGATAGCGGTATTGGCTATATTTATCTCATAGCCCACCTTATCATAGCTCTCGATATACTGCCAGAGAGTAAGGCAGGCTTTAAGGTCAACGTTTTTCATGATAGCGTTGGTCCTCATAACGGGGGGTCTTATGTAAGCACTGCCCATATGGGTGCAGAAATCCGAGCCCTTATAGCCCTCAATGGTCTTTTTGAGCTTTTCAACCCTCTGCCAGATAGTGTAGCCGTTATCGTCGTAGGTATCAAGGCTGTCGGTGGTCTCCAGCTTGAGCTCCACCTTCATTTTGCCGCCTGCGCCGTCCTCTATGACGGTATCAAAGCCAAGGCTCATTACCTCCTCGTCCTTAGAGACCTGCGCCAGCTTTTCATATCTGGTATTTATAAATATATACAGCCTGTCTATAAGGGTGTTGACAAACTTATTCTCATAAGTCATATAGCTTTCTTCCTTATGGACATTAAGTATCTTTGAGGGGGTTATCTTACCTGTTTTTTTATCAATGCTCTGTATAAGGTCGGTGTGCTGCGCCAGGTGCTTGACCGACTCCACCGTGATCTTTTTTGAAAGAGCGATGGGCACTACCTCCTCAACGTCCTCGATGGTCAGCCTTGGCTGCCTTATAACGTTGTCAACATGGAGCATACCGTTCTCAATGGCTTCGACCCACGAAACGTCTATAGCCTTTTCGAGTATTTTTCTGTTAAAGGCGAAGTTATTTTTGCTGGTTTTTATGAGCTGATCGAGCGCACCGAACAGCTCATCATCGCCGAACATATCCATCGACTTTTCAAAATCCTTATACCATTCGCCGTAGCGTTCGCTCAATCTCTCTCACCACGCTTCACTTTCAGATGTTGAAATAAGAGGTAAGAGCAGACCCGTTCCTACCTCTTTATTTTCCCGTTTATTACATTTTATCAGAACAGCTTCTGGAGTCTTTCCAGATAAGCTATCGACTCATTCATCTTGTTCTTGCCGAAGGACTTGTTGATGTATACCACCAGCTCACGCAGTTCCTCCCTGAGCATTGCAAGGTTCAGCGACTCGAACTTTCTGAATATCTTGGTAGCCAGTACGTAGTCGATACCGTCCAGCTCATCGCCGCCGCAGGCTACATATACAGGCACGAACAGACCCATTTGTTTAAGTATACGGTTACCGAAAGCAACTCTCAGCTTCTCTATTACCCAAAGGTCAAGCTGCTGCACCTTTTTGAGATTTTCCTGAGATATAGGATATTTCTCAAAGGCTTCATTGAACAGCTGGTCCAGGTGGTCAAAGCCGATGTTGATAGGCGGTGTATCGGGTGCATCAAAGGCAACGCCCTTAGCGTCCAGGTTGATAGGCTGGGCACGGTCGTATACCTTATCCGAAATAGCGTATGTAGAGTCATCGTTATTAGCCGTACCGATATACCAGACATTCTGGGGTATAACGATCTTGCCTTTGTCCAGCTTAACAGGGTCGGTGCTCCACACATTAGGCACCAGGTCCAGCTCCCACTCGTCTGCGTTGGGCATTTCCAGTATGGACAGCATCTCGGCGAAGTAATACTCTATTCTCGCGATGTTCATCTCGTCCAGAAGTATCAGGTTTACGTCGTTATTATAGTTAGACGAATATATCCTCTTTAATACCTCTGTCTCGTTGAAGTTCTTGGTAAATTCGTTGAAGTAGCCGAAAAGCTCGGTACGGTCACGCCATGAGGGCTGCACCGATGCGATAGTGGTATCTACCTGCAAAAACTTACCGAAGGAGTAGGGCAGCGAGGTCTTACCTGTACCGGAGATACCCTGCAGGATAATGAGCTTTGTCGAAGCCATGCCCGCAACAAACAGGCGAATGGTCTTAGGCTCATAATACAGGTGCATTCTCGAGCAGGCGAAGTTTCTGTATCTGTCGCAGAACTCCTCAAGGGTTATCTCGTTATCATAATCGGGGGGAGTATACTCCTTATAGAAGTTATCCACCTCAAGCAGCTTTGAAAATCTGTGGTCGTTTGTCTGTACCACGCCGTCGGTGGTGAGTACCTCCTCACCGCCTGCAGCGCCGCCTTCGCCGCCCTCGCCCATAGTTATCATGCTGCCGTCAGCCAGTGAAAGCGCACCGCCTGCGGCATTGGGCAGACCCATCTGAGCCACCTTCATAGCCATTATCTCGTCCTTTTCCTTAGCCATTTTCATGACCTGACGCTGAAGGTTTGATATCTCTTCCAGCAGGTCCTCATTGCTGACTATGGAATGACGGAACCTTATATATTTTCTTATTGCCAGCACTATCATCACGACTATAAGCACATAGATAGCCGCAACCACCACAATGGCAAGCACAGCCAATATCCAGCCCACTGCGCCGAAATCTGTCGAGTAGGACTTGAATATGCTGATATAATTTTTTATATTGAAGATCTGCACCAGACCATGCCATATTCCTTTGAATATAACAGAAAAGCCCTGCAGCATTTCCGATATAAATACAAAGAACCATTTTAGAAATCCGCTCATACTCTTCTCCATTACCTGATATCGGGGGCAGCACACCGCCGCTTTGACAGCGCCAATGTCCCCTACACCGCTCTTGACCTCTTTGCCGATAATGCCTCGGCTATGTCCGTGTTATTTTTCCGCCTTCTGGGTATCCTTTTCCTCGGCTTTTTCCTCGGGCTTATCTTCCGGCTTATCCTCAGCCTTGTCTTCCTTTTTGTCCCCCTCAGAGTTTTCCTTCTGGCTTGCCAGATACTCCTCAATGGCTTTGCGCCTGATCTCTTCCTCGTCGTCCTCGGTGAGCTCAGGCTTCTTCATCTCTACCAGCACGATTATGAACTTATAAAGCTCAAACAGGAAGAACAGCGCCATAGGGATGATAATGCAGATGAAAAAGCCCTTTTTCGTCCTCAGAAAGTCCATAGGCTTACCTGCACCTGTTATCTTGAACTCAGTCCACTTGCCGATAAGGTCGCCTGCATATGCAGGAACAGTATCGTTCTGGTTATTGTTATCGCCTCGTGTAACGAAGCTTCTTGAATTTTCGGCAATGTTTATATCCACAATTCTATGGGTATTTTTTACTTTTTTGCCGTCGATTATGGTCCAGAAGGTGATAACATCGCCTTTTTTGAGCTTGTTGATATCGTCTATCTCCCTGCATATGATGAGGTCGTCCTTGGCAAAGGTGGGCTTCATTGAGTCCGACTCTACCGTAAGGGGTATAAAGCCGAACAGGTTAGCCACATTATTGTTTCTTGCCGAGGAGAATACCACCACAGTTACCAGCAAGGCGAAGATCAGAATTATCCACGCCAGTATATTAACGATTATTTTCAGTGCTTTTTTCATATTTTTTACTCCTTAACCTTATGTAGATTCTTTTATCCTGAAATCCATACCGAGCTTCAGCGTACCGCCTATGAGATCGTCGGTACAGTCGGGGTCGTTGCCCTCCAGCCAGATAACGACTGTATATTTATCTTTAGCATTGGGTGCGAAGCCCTCATGCTCGGTTTTCATGACCTTAGTTGAGGAAGCAAATTCACTGTCACAATCGCCTTCCTTACCAGAACCATTGGACTTTGTCTTGCCGTAGATAGTTCTCTCGCCGTTGATGAACACTGCCACTCTTATGGCTTCGTCCACATTATTGGTAACATTCTCGATACTCATATCCCCCTCATAGGTAATGGTATCATCGCCTGAATTTATCAGATAAAAGGTATAGGCGATATAGCTGTCACCGTTATGGCTTCCGTTTATCATATCTATATTGTCAGGCAGATCTTCTCCGCTTATATTGGTCATATCGTACACGATATCGGCATTGAGCCTTGCGTTTGCCTTATCATAATTCGGGGTCTCCGAAAGGGTAAGACCCTGTTTTAGCATATCGTACTTATCTATCCTGACAGTAAAGCTGCCGAACTTATCGTAAAAGTACGAGATAGCGTAGGCAATGGCGACGATAGCCACCAGAAAGATGACCAGCAGCGCCAGCACTCTCATCACGATAACGTGCCGTTTGACCTCCTTAGCTGTTCTTCGCAGCTCCAGCACATCTCTTATCTTCTCGTCCAAAATATATTCTCCTTCTATGAATATAAGGGTCAGTCCTCAGATCTTCTCCTTATGTATCTTTCCTGCATATATTTGCCCACAAGTGAGCCTGTGCAGTAGGGGCACTCAAAGCCGAACAGGGTCTCAGCCTGCTTGCTGTTCATAACACCGTCGGCAATGGCGTCTGCGCCCATATCGCTGACAAAGCCGACTATAGACTTCACCGCATTGTCAGAGCGTTCATCTCTGCCGATATAGTTAGACACCTCGGGGCTGAGCATAACGTAGTCCACAGGAAAATCCGATAGTCTCATCATAGGGCAGCTGTTGCCGCCAAAGCCTGTGAGCATAAAATGAAAGCCCTTATTTCTCAGTCTGCCCATGGTTTTAGCAGCCACGCCGTCGGTCTCCTCCAGCAGTTTTTCAGACAATGCAAAGCATATCCTGTTGGTAGGCACCTCAAACCTCATGAAATAGTCCATAAGATTTTTCTCGCAGGTACCGTCTTTAAGGTAAGTTGGCGGCATATACACTGACAGCCAGTTGAAATTGACCTCACGCTCTTTAAACTTATTATGAGCCTCCAGCGCCTGCACCAGCTCCAGCCTGAAAAGGCTGATACACTGGCTGGTTATCTCAGCCACATCTCTGAAATTCTCGGGCATGAGCACGCCGATATCAGGGGTATTGAGCCTTGTCTGCGACTGATAAAAAGCCACATTGCCGCTTGCTATCTCCCTGACAGCACGGTAATAAAGCTCCACAGCCCTAAGACCGCCTACCAGCGTTTGTTTTTCACCATCAGCCATGACCTCACCCCCTACAAACAGCCAAAGATACTCTTTATAATTATAACGCAATTTGTTGAAATTGTCAATAGAAATCCTGTTATTTTTATTTATTTAACAATTGTTTGTACTAAAAGATGTTAATTTTACAAGGAGCGGGCGCAAAAAACGCAGTGTGATCCCAACTTACTGATTTTTGCTAAAAAAAAACAGCAGTGCCATAGCTGCGGCACTGCTGCTTTAAATTTTTTTACGGTCACGCACCCAGATCGTTCTGTGTTATTACCTCCGGATGTATCTTTGCATTTGTATAAACTATATAGTCCTTTACCCTGGTGTTTTCAACCACATCACCGTTTTCTTTCAGAAGCTCGGCTTGTATGGTAACTCTGTAGTTAGCATACTCTGTAAAGTTTCTTCCCGTTTTGACTGAAAGAGCAACATCAAAATCAAAGATGTTCAGACCAAGCTTTTGATTGCAGTTGGATTTGTTTATCTCATAAACATACTCCCCTACAGTCGAATCAGCGGCGATCTTATTGACCGTATTGTTTCCCGATTTAAAGCTGTCTACTTTTAGATAATCAGAAATATTATCGACCTGTTTATACTCTGCTCCCACGACCTTGGTCACGCCATCCACAACTGAGGTCTTGTCTTCCTTCTTGCTGACCGTCATTGTCAGCTTCACTTTCTGAGCACTTGTCAGATTAGATGTTTCAATTGACGTCAGGTTATAGTCCAGTTCAGTATCAATAGGCATCCATTCCAGATCAGAACTGTTTCCGTTTGGTCCCAGTCTTGATTCGTTCTGGCTGGTCCTGCCATATTCATCATACTGGTCAAGCTCATCAACAGCAAAGTATTTGATCTTAGCCGAATTCACAGATTCTATATAATAATAGTATCCGCTTGTTTCAAAAGGCTGTGTCATGCTTGTGTGTGAAAGACGATCTGTCTGATAAGCCAGATTTGAGGTCGACGCCACGTTTACACCGATACCCACATCACCTGCATTTTTCTGTGGGAACTCATCATAAAGAAGTTCCGGATTAAATGTCATAGATATCTTTCCGTAAACCGTGACCATTTTATCAGTATTGCTATCAGCTTTAAGTCTGGTCAATATCTCATCTGTGTGTATATTCAGATAAGTTTTTGAGAGATCTTTACCGGCATCAGCAACCACAGTAATCGTATTATTCTCTGTATCTACAGTATATGTTTCTATTACAGAATCGGTATCAGATTCACCTGCTGTTTCTTCGTTTGTTACTGTTGATTCCGTTTTGTCAAAATAGCTGTAAACATACTTTCCGCTATTCGCTCCGGAAGTTGCAAGCTCAAATTCTGCACAGCCAAGCAGGTTATTACACCAGCGGTTGCCCTTTGCATTATTAGCAATACCATCTACCTCAGTGATAGGAAGGCGTATCTTCTGCATATCGCTTGTAGCACCGGAGGAAATGAACTTAGCAGCAACTGTCAGCGGATCGCCGTCAGTGATTACATAAGGGTGATTATAAGTGCCGCAACCGTTCAAAGGACCGTTCTTTTCAACATTGACTTTAAGTTCTCTAAATATAAAAAAGAGCAAGGTGAAAAGGATTATCATGTAGTGGCTTCTGCAAAGGCTAAAAGCCAAAATTTGTGTCTTGCGGTAACTGATCTTTCAAGACTTTTCGCCAATAATGATTATGAAGAACCCTGCGATGCCTTTTGCGGACGTGATGATGAATTGCAGGAACTTCATACGCTCGTTCAGAAGAAATCAAAGGTCACGGTTGTCGGAGCAAGAGCCGTTGGCAAAAGTGAGCTTGTCCGTGCTTATATTCAAAAATACTCCTCCGAATACAACCATATCGGCTATTATCATTACAATGTCAGCAAAACCGATTCATACCGTCCCAAGAACATCTGGCTTATTATCAGTGAGATAAATGGCAGACTTGTGACCGATGATGCAAAACAAACTGAATATGACGAGAACCTGATATTACTCTCTACACTCGGAAGAAAAGCTCTGCTTGTAATAGACAGTTTCAATGTTCCTGCTGATTTTGATGAACACCTCACCGATATTCTAAGGCTGAAATGCGATGTTATTATAGTGTCAAACATGAATTATGATAATATGACGGTATATAAGCTGAGGGATTT